>Ga0118677_10000588_pt1 | contig 79898 bp, 93 predicted proteins | sample AliMusrvi5mmetaG_FD_86154 | JGI IMG/M metagenome (GOLD analysis project Ga0118677, IMG submission 86154)
CGCCATATTACTCTTATCCCGATACCGGATATTATTATGGATACCCGGGATCTTATTATTATGGCAGCCCGGGAGTCTACTTTGGCGGCCGCGGCTGGGGCGTTGGAGTTGGCGGTCGGGGTGGATATCGTGGCCGTGGCCGGTGGTAGCCCTCGGCAGGGCATTCAATTGAAGGTTATGGGGCGGCATGAGAACTGCCGCCCCTTTTTGTTATACGACTCATGAAAGTTTTTATTGCGAAACTGCGGTTTATTCATGGAAGCCTGGCGGCGCTCGACAACCACGCTGCCCTTGGTGGTATAGGTCAGCAATGCCACGCCGTCGATGTAGTTGTCGGGAGTGGCTCCGATGGCTTGGGCGGTGCCTGCCACCGGGATGCTCGCGAGGCCGTTTTCCAGCTTCTTGAAATAGGAGTTGGTCTTGTGGGTTTCCATGGTCCACTTGCGACTGGTGACCATTTCCTCGGGATCATCGATATAGCCGCCGCCGATCGGGTTGGGCACTTTAAACGATTCCTTGATCACCTCGTTGATGCTCTTGGCATTTTCGATTTCCGAGAGCTCGTAGGCGGTGTAATTTGAGGTCGGGGCGTTGTCCGGCCAGCCTTGGCCGCTGGCGGCCTCGGCGGCGATGGTGATGCCGTCGACCAGGTCGCCGGCGGGGATGAAGTAACCACGCACGTTCAGAAGTTCGCGGCGGATGACGGTCGGGGGGGTAGCACTCATGTTAGTATAGGTTCAGGTTGTGGGAGAGTTGGAAGAAGACGGAAGACTTTCAGACAGAAGACAGAAGACAAGAGTCAGAGGGAAGAGGGGATGGTGACTTCGCAGTCATAGATGAGGAGGGAGCGGTCTGGCATCATGCCGCCGTTGTTGATTTGGGCTCGGTCGTTGTAGTGGTTGCCGGCGGGCACCCAGCCCAGCAGCCGCTGAATCACGCTTTCCATCACGTTGTCGGCCGGCAGGTTGGCACCGGCAATCACCGGCTGAGAATAGACCGTGACGGTGTAGCGGTTGGCGATGCGCGGGTTGGGCGAATCCTGATCGAGTGTGGTAAAGCCCTGCCACAGGATCACAATGGCGATGCCGCTGTCGCGGGCCACCGCTTCGTTGATGACCGAGAGGATATCTTTCTGCCGATCCACCACGCAAGGCACGTGGGTGATGTCAATGGTAGTGGGCTCTTCCCCGGCGGCCGGCGCGGAGGAGATCCGGGCTGCCATCAGGTCTGCGTGGTCAAGTGCCTTGCTCATGCGGCTTGTTGTTGGATCACGTTGCGGACATAGGCGATCGAGGCGCGGCGTGCGACCTGTCGCCAACCGTCGTCGGATGGCAGTAGCGTGCGATCCTGCTTTTTATCGACGAAGCGCCTCAGCCAGTAGCCGATTTCCCCGGTGTCCTTGAATTTCATCACCGGGCAGGGGCCGCGGTGGGTGCGGATCACGGCGAATTCGAACGTCCCCTCGGGGAAGTCGCGCACATGCAGGCCGTAGGTTCTCGGGGAGTCGGCTATCGTGAGAAACGTCTTGCCGGTACCGGGGACGATGTGCTGGTCGTGGAACGCCTGGCCGAGGCCGGTGTTGCGGGGGATGAGGATGTGCGCTGCATCGGCGTCGCTGGACGGCTGCAGGGATACTGCATTGCGCTCGCGGAAGCCCCTGGGAGTGGCACCCAGGCGCGCGGCGGTATCGTGGCGGTTGAGGTTGAGCAGATAGTCGCGGGTGAACTCGGTCGCCTCGGTGGCGATGGTGGCGTGCAACACCCGGCGGTCGCTCAGGCCGGCGATCAGGCAGCGCAATTCCGCATCCACGGCTTCCTGGCCGGTGACTTGGATGGTGATGGCTGGGTCTGGCATGAGATCAGTGTTTGGCGTGTGCGTGGGCCAGTTCCCTGGCCAGGATGTCGGAATAATTGACCAGCGAGGGCTCGCTTGAATCGGTGGTGCCGCCGGTATCCCGCATGAACTTTTTCATGATCTCCGGATCCACTCCGGTCATGGAAATCCTGGGGGCGGGCAGCGGCATTTTTCCGCCGATCACGTTCGGTTGCGATGCCTGCCATTCATCGATTGATTCACCGTCCGGACCGGTCACGTCGTGCAGAGCGCAATAAGCGGCGCTCCGGGGCCGCCACCACATTTGGGAATTGTAGCACCAGGGCGGGTAATCCACGTCGAGTCCGTCATCGAAATTACCGGAGCTGCCCAACTCGCCCCACACCGGATCGCCCTTGAACGCGATCATGCCGGTGGGTGCCCCGATGGATTGATATGCCATCCGGGGGAATTCCGGGCCGGGTTCCTTGCCGCCTGAGATGAGCCAGCGCTCGGGCCAGTCGCGGGCGACCTTCACGTGGCCCATTCTCACCAGCTCATACGCCGGATAGGCCGCAAGATATGCCTGCATCATGCCGCGTGCCTGTTCGCCCGCGCCGGTCATCAAATCCTTTTGCGTTTTGGCTATCAGACTGAGGCGTTGGTGGCTCATCAAATCCTGCAAGGTGCCTTGCAGCGCCGGCGGCACCTGGCCGACGGGTGTGTCTGGAAATCCTCCCTCGGGCGTGTAGCCGATAGCCTTGAGGCTTTCCCAAAGTGCCGTGCGCGCCTGGCCTTCTCCAATGTCGCCCGCGGCGAGCTTGTCCACCACGTCCTTGAGCGTGGAGATATAGGGGGCATACGCACCGTGCGCGGTGAATACACTGCGCGCCAAAACTTCCGATCCCAGATTCTTCAGCCCCGCGCTGTCCAGCGTGGTGGGCAGCAACCCGCGTCCCTGCGCCGCGGTGAGCGCGTCGGTGATCTGGGTCAATGTCGGGGTGATGGGCATCTTCTCTTGCGTCTTGCGTCTTTGCTAGATCCCGTTCATTCGATCGCGGCCGGTGCGGCTGCCAGGGGCGGAGACGACCTGGACGCGGGATGGATTTTCAGTCGGGACGGTGTTTGGTATCGCGTCATCCGCCGGCTCCGGCCGGATGGTGCCTTTGGCGACCAACAACAGCCAGGCCTCTGCGGCGGCGGCTTCCGCCTTGCGCTCTTCGCTCTGGGCGTAGCCTGGCAGGCCGGTGAGCACGCGGCCGCGGGCGAGCACCAGAAAGCGGGCTTTGAAAGACGGCGGGATTTTGGTGGGATCGGCAGAGATGGTGTTGGGTCCCCAGGTGGCGATCATCCCGCGGATCTCTGCAATCAGATTGGCGATGATTTCCGGTGTGCGGTCGGGAGTTCCCACCGAAACGGCCCGTTGCGCGATCGCGGCCTCGGAGGCGGTCATCACGGTTTCGAGATCGGCAGCGACGGGGGTGATCCAGAGCATGGGAAAAGACGGTAGAGGAGAAGACAGAAGACAGAAGACAAGAGGAGGAACAACCCCCGGTGATGCGGCGGATGGGAGACCAACAAACCCACCCGCCGCACGCCCGGAGGATGTCAGGCCTCGTCGGAAGGTTCGGTTTCGGTTTCCTCGACGGTCACCCCGTTGGCGAGATCCTCGGCGCGTTGGCGCGCGGTGACCTCGATGGCGTCTTCGGGCCTGAGCCCGGCGGCGATTTTGGCTTGCTGCATCGCCTCATAGTAAGAGTCGGGCAGCGGCGTCTTTTTCAGTTTGGCGGCCATGATGTTAAAGCTCTAAATTTTAAGCATGAAATCAGAAACGAAGAGAAGAGAAGAGGGATCGGACTTTCTTCGTCTTCATCTTCGTTTGGGATTTCGGATTTGGGATTTCGGGCTTTACCATCAGGCCAGGGTGACCGTGGTCTTGCGGATCCCGGTGGTGATCGGGATGAAGATCTTGGACTCGTGCCACACGGTGATGTCCGTATAGACCGGGAATTCCTGGATCGCCACGGCCCACTCGCCACCGCCGGTGACCGGACTCCATGCGCGCTTGACATTGGAGTTGTCGCCCATCAACGGGCTGTCATTGGCGGTATAGGAATAGTTCGCCAGGCCGAGGGTGTCGGCCTTGGTTCCGGCCTTCACCGTCTGCTTGAGGCCGTCGTCGATGATCACGCTCTTGCAGCGCAGGTACCGGGCCAGCATCACCTCGTCGTAGTCGGCGTGATTGGCGGCCCCGATGTTCACGCGGGTGGCGGCCTCGTAGGCATCCACGCGGCCCTGCCAGCTCGCGTTGCCGATCACGCAATGCGTGGGCATCTGGCCGGTGGCGGTACGGGTGAGCTGGCACATGGCACGCAGCAGGCCGTCGGGATTGGTCGAGGCACTGAACGTGATCGCCACGTTGGTGGCAGCAGCATCAACCACGGCGATGCCGCGCACCTTGTCCACCCGGATGAGGCGGTTCTTGAGGCCGGCGGCGTAGCGGTTTTCCCAGCCGGGAACGATCACCCCGTTGACCTTCGGCAGCGTCTTGTGATCCACCCGCATGGTGAGACCCTTTTGCACGGTGGCATCCGTCACGGTGGTGCCGCGGTATTGCACGCGCTTGAATGAGGCACCGGCACTGCGGATGTCGCTGTCGTCGGCTTCCGTCAGATAGGCCTCGTCATCGGCTTTCGCGAACTGGAAGAAGTCGTTGGTTTGCATGCCGGGAAACATCGCCTCGAAGAGCAACGATTCGTCGGTTGATGGAAGGCCGGCCAGATAGCCCTGCACGTCCTGCGCCAGCGAACCGGCGTAGTTTTGTGAGGCGTTGCAGACGGTGATTTGCCCGAGCACCGGAGTATCGGACATGATGGTCGCTCCGGTGAGCATGAGGAACAGATTCAGATGTTTGTCTTTCATGATGTTGAGATAGTAGATGAGGATAGAGGATGGAGGATGGAGGATGAAGAGGCGCTTATGCGTTTTTCACTTGGGCGACGATGGGCATCACCAGAAGCTCGTCACCATCGGCGGCGGCTGCGGTGAGAGTGTGACCCACCATGTAGGCATTGGAGACCACCGCATCGGTGATTTTTCCGCTCGCGGTGGCATAGACGCGAACCCCGGCCGCAATCGCCTTGCTGGCGATCATCAGGCGGGATGAGGCGCCGGCGAGCGGTTCCACGCTCACTTTGGCGGCATCCGCAACCGTGTCATAGACCGTGCCAATCGGAATGAGGGCCGCGGTGCATACCTTGACCTGGGTGCCGGGCGTGGTGCCATCGCAGACCAGCAAGTGCGCCGCCAGCGCTCCCTCTGCGGTGCGGGTGATGGCATCGTCAAAGGTGCCTTGGACGTTGATTGCATCCACCCCATCGGGGCAAAAGCAACGAGCTACACCCAGCATGGGTGCGAGGATGAGGGCGATGACAAACATCGTGATGCGGTTCAGTTTCGGTTTCATATTGTTAGTGGAGAGTTGGATTCTTCTTCTTCGTTTAGGATTTCGTGCTTGGGATTTCGTGCTTATTTGACAAACAGTTCCGGCTTGTCGCGGCGGCAGGCGTCGTAGGCGCGGGTCCAGCCCTCGCCGGTGTCGATGTCGATGGACTTCTCGGCGGCGTAGGCGCGCACACCTTCGGTGATGCGGTTGGCGGCGTTGGCTGCGTCGATGCACAGGCCGTCGCGGCGCTTGCCCAGATCCGGCACCTTGCTGGTGGTGTTGAGCACCGGCATCAGCTTGGAGAGCTTGTCGGCCTCCGTGATGAAACTGGTGTTGAGCGCCGTGGTCCAGGCCGGGCGTTCCGCCTCGGTGATGCGGCCGGTGTTGATCGCGTCGGTGATGACGCGCTCGACGGCAGCACCACGGATGGCGGTCAGCTCGGTTTCGAGGATGCCGATGCGGGCATTGGCGGCGGTGGTGGAAGGCGGCTCAGCGGCTTCCTCCGTGGCTTGTGCGGCGCACATCTTGACGATGGCGGCACTGATTTCTTCGGGGCTCGGGGTGGCGTCGGGGGCGAACCCGAGGGCGGCGAGCGCTTCTGCGGTTAGTTTCATGTTTTCGTCGGTGTTGGGTTCGCCGTCGCCGACGGCAACGGCCGCGGCATCAGGAGAGGTTTCTTCGATTGCGGCCTCGACGCCTTGCAGGGCATTGAGGGCAATGGTGTTGGAGAGGATGTTCGGGGTGTTGGTGAGCGCGTCGCTCCAGAGCAAAACCGGCATGTAGTGATCCGGATGGCCGGCGATGGGCGACAAGCGCCAGTGCGGCGAGTGGCCGGAGTATTTTGGGGCGTCGCCACTGAGCAGGGACTTCCCATCCGCATTGATCACGCTGGTCACATAAATGCCGTCGTCGGCATTGCCCTGGTCCTGCGTCTCGATGGACTTGATGCGGCCCACTGCACTGGCGCGGTGGCCGGGATTGGCGGCCGCCCAGCCCGGATCGTCGGGATGGCCCTCGTAAATCGGAATGCCGCGGAAGAACGTGGCCAGCTTGCCGGTGAGGCTGCCGAAATTCACCGCCATGGTTTCCCCGGCCTTCTTATCGACCACTTGATAAATTAGCTTGCCGTTCACGTCATCCACCGGAAACGTGCCGTAGGGCGAGAGCCGATAGCGCAGCGTGGTCTCGCCCTCGGGCAATGTGAGTTCCTGGAACACGCCGGAAACCGCGTTGATCGCGCGGGCGGCCGTGGAATTGATGGCGTTGATGAACTTGTTTTTGCGGGTGAGTTTCATATATCTTGAATCCATGTAATCCGTGGTTTCATTTCCCCGATCCGATCAGGGCGGCGGTATTTTCCTTTGCCAGCAACGCAGCCAGCGCTTTGGATTGGAGAAAGTCCGGCATCTTGGCGGAAATCTTTTTCAGGGCCGCACGCATCAGCGCGTCGTCGCCTATTTGCACCGCCTTATAGAGCGCATCGCCAAGCGGCCGCAGGTCCGCTGCAAGCGCCGTGCGGAGACCTTGCAAGAGTGGATCATCGGTCGCGGTATTGACGGCGGCCGTGGTACCGGGTGCTGGAGTGGCTTCGAGCCTGGCAACCGTGGGACTGCCGATGGCCGGCGATGTGGCGAGCGCTTCCTCATCGTTGCCCGCCACCACCACGCCAAACTTGTTGGTGAACCATGATTTCGACACGCGCACGCCCATTTCGGTGGCGGCCTGCACGATGGAAAGGTCCTGCACCAGGTTGTCTCGGGTCTTGGTGCGCAGCCGGATCTCGCAGAGCACCGGCGCGAAGCGGCCGAAGCGGTAGGCGATCACCTTATCGGTCAGGCCCCGGTTGATCGTCTCGCTCACCCAGGAGGAGTTGTCGGCGTCGAGTTCGGCGGCATCCTCTTGTTGCGGGTTGGAGCCTACGCCGTTGTCGCGGCTGATGGTGGATAGATCGCCACCCCTCCAGAGCATGACCTGCGCGCGGTCCATGCGGTCGATGAGCTTTTCATAAGGCACCTCGCCCTGGCTGGCCAGGCTGAGCACGTCGATCACGTCGCCCTGGTTGATCACCGCGCCATACTCGCTGCCGACGGATGCCACGGCATTGACCATGTCGGTCCAGCCCTGCGAGCCCATCGCCGCGGCCGTCTTGCCGATGAAGGCGGGCATGCCGTGGCGGTCGCAGTAAGTCAGCCAATCCTGTAAGGGGATCTGCTTGAACATCCGGCACATGGCACCTGCCAGCATCACGCCGCGGCCTTTGGAGACCATCCACGAGTCACGGCCTCCAAGAGTATCCAACTCCACACCGCGCTGCTGATAGGGCGCGGTAAGGAAGCGCAGGCGGCCGGTGATGTTTTCGAAAAACCACGTTGGCACCTTGACCAACTCCGCATTGAGTGCGGCACGGGTGGGCTTCCAGATGATGTGATGCGCGGCGTAGCCCTTGCCGTAGGCGTCCATGATCTGTTGGAAAAGCAGCCGCATGCCGCCGCTTTCCTCCAACTCCAGCGCGTCGGACGTTTGCAGGTCTTGGAAAAACGCCTGCATCACTCCCTGCTGGTCCTGTGCCTGCTGCCTTTGCTCGGGACTGATTTCGTCCTTGGGCAGCACGTCGTAACCCCAACGCGAGACAGCGGCCTTTGCCTTTGGTGCCACGCAGGAAATGATATCATCATGTTTCTCCAGCCACTCCATCACCCAGCACAGCGCGCTGATTTCACCGCGCCAATAGGCGGCGAGCTGGCGCGTCAAAACATCCGGCGTCCAGTTCACCAGCGGGTTGAAGCGGGAGAGCTTTTCCAGACGCACGCGTTCGGCGTTCACCGGCTGGCCGTTGGGACCGAGAATTTGGGGTGTTGGCATCATGGGGTGGAACGAAGACAGAAGACTTCGAGACAGAAGACAGAAGACAAGAGGCAGAGCAGAGCAGGCAAAGCCGGAAGACTCTTTTCCAGTCTTCCGTCTTCCGTCTGGCAGCAAAGCGCTCTTCCGTCTGGCCCCGGATCACTGGAAGGGGTCGGGACCCCCATGCAGATCGCTGCAAATGCGTCGTAACGCGTTTCGGGCGGGATAGGGCGCGAGACGGGGAGTGCCACAGCACGCGCCAAATTTGGAATCTTTTCCTTATGGTTCACAAACCCGCTCCTTTCCGCCTGAATTCGGGGCGCATCGATTCAATAGCCTGATAGCCTCCGGTGGCATAATCGGCTCCCTCGTCGGCCTTGGTTGCCAGACCACCCGCCCACGCGATGTCGCAATGCGAGTTCGGGTTAAGGTTGTTGCGGCCTTCGGTGAAGTGCCATTTGCCGCCGGAGAAAATCTTGCGCATGGAAAAGAAGTCCTGGGCGATGTCGTCGTGCTCCTGTGCCAGCGGCAGGATTTTCTCCGCGGTGGATAGTTGGTTCATCAGCGCATGGCCCATCTCATGCTTCTTGCTGGAGAAATTCACGCCCTCGAATTGGTTGGGGAATTCCTGGGTTGTGCGCCAGCACACCTGGCGCCCGAGGCCGGTCTCGTCACCCGCCCCGCGCACTGCGGAAAGATTGCGCATGAACGTCCACAGCACCGTTTCCATGAAATCCCAGTCGGAGGTGCGGCAGGTGAACAGGCCGTCGAGCTTGAACTGTGCGCTCTCCTTGCGGTCGATATACATGCAGGCCAGGTCGCCCTCTCCGCTGGCGGCCACATCGAAGCCAAGGCGGTATTTCTGGGGCTCGTTGAGGATGCGCGCGAAGGACGCCTTGATGAACCCATCGATCTTGCTCCGGCGTTGCCCGGCGGTGGCTTTCTCGAACGGTCCGAACATCTCCACGATCTGGCCGGCCTCCATGTGCATGCGGTCGAGCTGGCGGTCCACGCGGCATTGCATGATGGACGCCCATGGCACGATCGCGCTGGCGCTGCCGCTTGGGTTGCAGTTGTATGCCTGCTCGTAGATCTCAGGCAGCCGGGCGCGGTTCTTGCAGTCTTGGATGAATTGCTCGCGGGTTTGCTGCTTGCCGCTGACCGCGTTGATCTTTTCCACCAGGCCCATGTCTACAGCGTCCTGCATGGTCACCCGGTAGTGGCTCCATCCACCCTTGCCGGCCTGCGCCTCGCGGCTGAATTGATAGAACAGGGTATCGGTTCCGTCGTGAGCGCTCCATACCCCGATGTCATAGCCCCAGGTGATGCGGCCTTGTGCCGTCTCCCACAGCTTTTCGCTGCGCTGGTGCTTGGCGAACTCATCTAGGCCCACATCCCCGCCAAAAACGGCCATGGCATAGGGATTGGCGGAAAAAGCGATGATGCGCGACCCGTTGTCGAACTTCATGTAGCCGAACTTGACCTCTTCCACGAAGGATTTGCCGTTTTCGTCCTTGGCGTCCACCTTCATGGAATCCTCCCCGGTGCTGATGATCGAGCGGGTGAAATCAAAGAGCTCGGCGAACTTCTTGCACTGTCCCAAGTACTCCACGGCCGATTGCTGATCCTTGGTGGCAAACAGATAGTCACGGCCCGGATGGCGCAAGCGTTTGCGGACGTTCTTGAAAGCGTCGCAATAGGTCCAGCCGATGCGCACGCTTTTTTCCGCCAGGCGCATGGTGCTGTCATCCTCGATCCATTCAAGTTGATAGGGCAGGAAGTAACGCGCGAGCGCCGCGTCCGAATCGATCTTGATACCTGGAAGGATGGCGGGCATTACTTCTTCTTGAGGCCGAAGAATTCGTCCATCTTGTCGAGCACCGCCGCGCGTTGCGCTTCGGGCGTGAGTTCCGTGTTGGTGGAGATTTTGCGGATAGCCGCTTCCGCCTCGTCCAGGCGCTTGGCCTTGGCCTCGATGAGCGCCAGGCGGCGTTCGTCCATCTTGACCACCTGCTTTTGCAGGCCGAGCTTCGCATCGTTCTGGCGGAGCTTCGTTTCGGCCTGGCCGATCTTCACCATATCGAAGAAGACCTTGCTGTCTTTCTCCAGAATCCCCTCCGCCATGAACAGCCGTTGGCCGGCGGTCCGGATCTGCGCCTCGCTCACTTCCGGATCCTTGGCAAGATCCCGTTTGAGCTGGTTGACCAACTCCTCGCGCTGATCCAGCCGCCGCTTGACTTCCAGCCAGCGGTAGAAGCCATGCAAGGTGGATAAGGAGACAGACACGCCATACAGGCGCGGGATTTCCACGCAGATGGCTTCGAGAGTCAATTTCTCGCCGCCCTCTTCCGGGTGCCTGAATCTCCACAAGTCCTGCAAGGCCTCTTCCGGGAGGTTTTGCAGTTTGGCATCTGCCCTGGGATCGATGGTGCTCATTCACGTCAGAGTTTCTGTTTGGCGATGCCGGACGCGGTGATGTACCAGAGGATTTCGTCGGTATCGGAATCCTCCTCGCTGCGGATGTAGCCTTGCTCGTGGTTCCACTCGCGGGCATCGCGCAGTTCCTGCAGGCCGATGCCGCCGCCGGTGAGCTGGTTGACGATTTGCAGCAGCATCGCCTCGCTCTTGCCGTAACCGGGCGCCATGTTGAGCGCCTCGCGGATCTTGATGCGGAGGATGCCGGCGGGAATTGATGATTTTTCCATGGCTATGAATTCTTGAAGTTCGCGATGATGGCCTTGCCGAGGTGGCCGATGGCCTTTGACACGTCGGTGCGGGTTTCGATGGAAGCGATGGCCTTGCCATGCTCTTCGATCTTGTCGTGGATGCGGCGCCGGCGTTCCGAGGCATCGTCCAACACGCCGTTGATGCGGGTGTGGAGCTGGTCGCCGAGGGATTCAAGCTTTTCGCTCAAGCGTTCGTCGCGAGTCGTGATGAGGGTGACCGCCTTTTCATAGAGAGCCTTCATGTCCCGCACGTCCCCGCGCATGTCATTCTTGCAGGCGAGGCATTCCTCGCGCGAGACATAGCTCTTGCGGACGTCCACATCGAGCGGTTGCTGGGTGGTGACCACCACGCGCTGCAAATCGGATACTTTTTTGATCACCAGCGCACCGCTGGCCAGCAGGGAAAGGATGAGACCACCCATGATCCAGCCAACGCTTTCCGCACTGATGAGCGGCCCGCCATCGGCCATCCACAATCCACAATCCACGATCCGCGATATCATAAGCTTCCCTCCCCCACCGCACCGATGCGGTCCTTCTGATCATCGAGCCAGCGCCTGGCGGCCTCGCCCTCGCACATGCCGAGGATGAGACCAGGGACTCCGCTGGTGGCTTCCGCCAGATGGCGGGTGAGCTCCGCCAGTCGGGCATCGCCCAGCCGGCCGATGTATGCGCCGGGATTTTCCTCGGTGCAAACTTCCTGATAGATCTCGCAGGGTTTCATCACGCGCGGCCTTTCGTTGCGAATTTCGCCGCGCCGCGGATGCGGTAATGGCAGCGGATGGCGAAGTTGTTGGCGGTGGCGTGCGGATTGAACTGGCGCGCGGCGGCAATCGTCAGATCGATGGCGTTGCCGGTCTTTTTGGCCGGGCCGAGGTCGATGACCTTGGCGGTGATGCACTTGCCGGTGAGATCCTCGGTGATTTCCACCGGCCAGCGCCAGGGGATTTTCGGAATCGGCGAGCCGCCCAGCGCGACCAAGAGGCTCTTGCCGGTGCCGGTGTAGATCATTGGCAGCGCGCAACCGACGAAGGCCGGATTCATCTTCGTCGATAAGCCGCTGGCGGTCTCACCGTTGTCCTGCGGATCGTTGCCGCCGCCGAAGCAGGTGCCGCGGGCGTTGACGACCACAATGTCATCGCCATCGATCCAGGCCGACCAGGGCCAGGTGCCGTCGCCGCGGAGGATTGTCATTGTGGAGGTATCGATCATGGCTGTGGCCTCCCGGTGTTGGCGGCTTGCGGCGTGATGATGTCGGACAGGTCGGACAGGTCGGACTTGTCAGACTTGCCGTCTTCTTCATCCCATCCGCCGCCCATGCTGTCCGGCGCTTCCATGGCCACGATGCACATCATCACCAGGGGCACGAAAACGCAGCACAGCAGGGCGGCGATCATCAGTGTCGGCATCATTCTGTTATTTCGGTTAGAATTGGAAAAGGATCAGAGGGAGGGCGTAGCACGGCTTTCTCAGACCGATCCCTTGCGGGACACCTCCCTCCGAAAGTCATTTGGCGGGAAGTACCTCCGGTGCGGCCGGCGGTGCAGGCGGGGTCGGCTTGGCGATCTTGGCCAGCGTCTGCGCGTCGATCTCGACATCGATGCCGGATTTTGAATCATACCCCAGGCTGCCGTAGTCGGTGTAAAGCACGCCATGGACCGGGATATTTGAGGCACCGGGATTTTGCGAGCACGACGGCAGGAAAATACCACCAAAACCTGCCGCCGTGCCGATGCAAATCCAAACCGACCAACCAGTCAGTTTGTCCGTGGCGGAAGCGGATCCGCCAAGATTGAGTTTGCCTAGCAAAGTGATGAGCAGCCGCGTGCCGACGGCCATGAGGATCACCGTGAGCGCGGAGCCGATGGACGCACCGGCGCTATCGACTGAGGCAACGTCGCCCGCGCCAATAAGCGAGTGGGCGGCGAGAAAACCGCCCAGGCCGGCAAGGGCGGTGAAGGCGTGGCGGAGCAGGCTTTGCAGATAGGCGTTCATGGCTGGCCCTGTTATGCCATGACTCCCCCTTGCCGAGGGTTTACACCCCGCCAGCATCCGCTACTTTTTAGCCATCTGCGAATCCCGGTGCCGTTGACAACCGACCAGGTCCACGCGCCAGTGGGAGTTGCTTTTCCCAGGCTGCAGCTTGTAGGCATCGATCAATCCGGCCTCGATCAGCACATAGATGCTTTCCCGGTCGCAGCCGCCAAGCACCTTGGCAGCCTGCCGCACGCTGCCCCAGCGCCGCAGCTTGGTACCACGCGTGGTGGTAAGGTAGCAGTCTCCGCCCCATCCGCCCGCCGGTACCGTGAAATCCAAGGGCAGCAATTCCTGGACGATGCGTATGGATGGCGGGAAAATTGCGGGGCAGGCGGCGGACATGGCCGGAGTATAGCATACCCGTTACACGGGGATAGCTGATGGTAGATAGTGGATGGTGGATTGTGGAGGGAAGATGCCAGATCAGAGCGGCGCGCTTCTTCACCACAATCCACGATCTACGATCCACTATCGATCCGAAAGCAAGAGCCCCGGCATTGCGGCCGGGGCTCCCGTGATCCAACGTTGCAGCGGCCGTCAGACGGGTTGTGCGTTTTGCGCCATGTACTTCGCGGCATTGGCATTGGCATTGATAGCATCGGACCGCCTGGTCATCTTGCGCATGGCGGCCTCCCGGTTTCCAGGCTCATCAGCCAGGCACTGCACGGCCGGACGCGGTGCCATGTGCTTGCGGTTGAGGAAGGACGCCATCTCGCGCAGGCCATCCATGCCGGCAACACCGGCGGTTTTCTTTTGCACGCGGCCGCCGTACAGCAGCTCGTGATGACTGACAAACTTGGGCTTGTTGGCCTCGCGTTCATCCTTGGTCTGGCGCTGATGGATCGTCACGACTTCCCAACGCGGTTCCAGCGGCGGGAAGAGTTCGGTGGAGGTGGTCATGGTGGTTGGTGGTTGGATGTTACTGGCGGAGCGTCGAGTGTTCATTCCATTTGCGCACGGACTCTTCCTCGTCATCGGCCTCCGGACCGCGGGCATTGCAATCCTCGCAGCGCACTACGTGCGCGTCGTCATCTTGCAGCACAAACATGCCGCCGCCGCAAAACGGGCATTGGCGCAATTCGCCTTCCAGCAATTCGCGCGGCCGCGCCGGCTCGAAGCGAGCTTGGATTTCCTCAATCGGCAGATTGCACAACGTGGCTTGCGCCTCGATGAGGAGGGCATAGGTTTGGGTGCAGTGGCCGCAGTGGTATGCCACAGCGGGATTGCTGCGGATGACTCCCAGCGTGTGGGCGATGGCCTTGGCGGCCTGTTTGGATGCCGGAATATCGGCCATTTGTGGTTCTATTTTCATGGTGGTGGTGTTTCGTTTGGTCAGGGGAGGATGTTCATGCCTTGGCGGCGGCCGGGGAGCGGTATCGCTTGAGCGAGTGGATGCTGGCGATCTTGTTTTGGAGCGAATTGCGCAACTCGCAAACATCCTCCTTGGGAAACTCCACCTCGCACACCGCCTCATACAGGCGGGTCACGAATGCGGAGTTGAGCTGGTCGAGTTGCGCGATTGCGGCGCGCAAAAGCGAACCACGGAAGCGCAGCCCGAGCGCGTCGGGCGATTTGATTTTCAGATTGCTTTCGATGGATCTCACAAGTTGGCTTTGCGCCTGTAATTCTTCGTTTTTCGGTTTGGCTGACATGGTGGTGCGGGGGTTATTGGTTGGATGCTATCATGGAGGATGTGGCGGCGAGTTCCTCACGCAGGAGGATGAGAGTGCCCAAAAACGTGCTGTCGCTGGCGACCAGCTTGCCGGCGCGCAACAGGCCGTTGGCGACGGTACCGCGATCGATGCGGAACACCGCCGCAATCCGGGATGGCAGCCAGCCGGCGTGCGCGAGAGCCGAGGACACGGCCCAGCGGGCATAACAGTATGGCAGCGGACGGCGCTTGCTGAGCACTTGCGCGGGCGTGAGGCCGTAGCTCATGCCAGCCCTGGTGACCAGGGCGAGCACGATGCGGGCATCGGCCGAATGCTCGCGGGCGGCGTTGCGGCGGAGCAGTTCTTCGCGCAACTCGGCGGTGGGGATTTCGGATAGGGTCATGGTGGTATTGTGTTTCTTCTCTTGCGTCTTGCGTCTTGTTGTCTTGCGTCTTAGTTGCGCAGCGCGCGTACGTTGGAGATGGCCTTGTCGATGATCTTGGGATCCAGCGGAGAGTCTCCGGCCTCGGAGCGGATTTCCCCGGCGATGGAACTGACCGTATTCCAAAGCCCGAACGTGTTTCCCTCGCGCACGATCTTGCCGGTGGCGGCGGCAATCTCGGTGGCGTCCATGGCGCTCCACTGCGAATTGAGGGCATCGCTCATGAGCATGCGCACGCCGGCGTTGTCCACCGTGTTGAGCAGCAGCTTGGCGGCGGTGCGGTTGCGCAGTTGCTGGTATTCCGAACGGTGCGCGCGCACCATGCGCTCCCACAACTCCGGCAGCGCCAGCACGACCACCGTCGATTTCGTCAGGTTGAGGATCAGCTTGACCAGGTTGAGCGTGGCCGGGCCGAAATAGTTTCCCTCGTCGATGGCAATGATCCGCGGCGACTTGATCAGATAGGTGATGAGCTGGTTTTCGGCGAGGCGGGCGCATGCCGGAAGTTTTCCCAGCCCGGCGGCATCGGCGATGGACTGCAAGGCGGCCATGTAGGAGGTGCGCCATGGCTCGCTGGCTTGCACTCCGGCACATGCGCCGGGAAATTCCTCGGCGATGGCGCGGGCCGTGAATGTCTTGCCAGATCCGGAATCCCCCAGGATGACGACCAGGCGATTGCGCGGCTGACCGAATGCGCAGCGCGTGGCGGCCAGCCCGAGACAGATATGTTGCATGGGCAGCACCACCGGATCATGCCCCGAGGCGATGACCAGGTGATCTTCCAGCCGCGCCAGGTCCGCACCGAGCTTGTCCCATACCCGCGAATGATCGTCGGCGGTGTACGATCCGCTGCGGACGCGGAACCAGGTGGTTTCGCTGACAGTGAGCCAGCGCTTGGAAAATGCCTTGTCGGATTGAGCGCCTTGCAGTTCCGCTAGGCGCATGATGATTGGATGGGTGGTGTCGATTTGCATGGTATTTGTTTTTTTCAGGGTGAGAATGTGACGGCCTCAGACGGCCTCGCGGAATTGGATGACGTTGGGAAGGTCCAACGGGCTGGACACGCGGCTGGCGAGCGCCGGCAGGCAGTGGAGATAGATCTCAGTGGTCTTGATGGACGTATGGCCAAGCAAATCCTTTAACTCTTGGATGGTTCCGCCCTGGGCCAAATACGAGGTCGCGAATCCATGGCGAAACGAATGCGCCGTGACCCGCTTGTTGATTTTCGCGCGGGCGGTGGCTTTTCCTAACGCTTTTGCAAAACCCGCCTCATGGAGGTGATGACGACGGACGATTCCGGACTCGGGATCAGTGGATTCCCCAGCCGCTGGAAAAACCCAGAACCACGGCCATTGCGTGCCAGCTTGAGGGATTTTCCGGCCAACCGAATCCGGCACCTCCACTCCCGGACGGCCGGCATGGCGATCCTCTTCCCAGATCGCGCGGTTGATCCGGTAGCGGGCTGCCAGCGCTGGAATGATCGACTTGGGGAGCAATGTGATGCGATCCTTGCCGCCCTTGCCATCCCTGACCGTAACGGTACCGGCATGGCTGTCGAGGTCCTTGCTGCGCAATTGCAGCGCTTCCGATATGCGCAGCCCGGAGCCGTACAATAGGCTCGCGATCTCATTCCAGGGCGGAGGCAGCAAGTCGATGATCTTCACGGCCTCATCACGGCAAACCCAAACGGGCACACGATGTTTCTCGACCGGGCTGACCCATGCCGGGAGATCACCGAGCGGTTTTCCAAGCGCACGATATAATCCAACCAGCGCATTCAGCGCCTGCTTTTGGGTGACGGAAGAGCGTTTCCCCGCCAACCATCCAAGATACGCCACCACCTTCTCCTCGGGAGTCGTGGCATTCGGGGCCTTGAACTTGGCGAAGCGTCTGGCGTGTCCAAGATAGCATTGCCGGGTTTTGCGCATCAGGCGGCGCTCGCTCATCCAGGATCTGAATTGGGCTATTGCTTCCGTTGGTCTCATGGTGGTTTTTGAGGGTTGGGGATATCGGATTTTTCGGATATACCAACTCAGGTCGGTATACTTGAACTGTTAGCCTGACGGGAAAGCAGACGCTTTATGGCCTTGCCGATAGCAATCGACATCACATTGCCTTCCTCTGTGAAAACGCAGCTATCCACAGAGATGATCTCGACCATGCACCGGCCATCCCCCAAACGGGAAACAGCCCATGTCCTTATTTGATCGGAAAGCTCCTCGAATAGCCGGATTGCGCAATGCAGGTAGGTGGAATGCCCATGGCAGACCCGCGAAATAGCCATCTCGAATTTTGGACGAAAGTCTCTGTGGGTCGTGGCATCCGAGAGGATGAACTGTTTTGCAAACTGGCGTTTCCAATCGGTGTAGAACTTTTTCCAAGCGGGCAGCTTGCGGTTATTAAGCTCATCCACAATGTATTGATACACCATCCTTTGGTGGGGAGAGTCCACGGGAGTCCCGAAGAACTCCAGTTGCTCGCCATCGGCCAGCAGGACGATAAAGTCTGTCGATTTTTCGCCGAGAAGCTCGGACAACTCAAAGTCAAGCTGGCTGCATTTGATGATTAGCTGAGGTTCCATTTGATTCGGTGGTTTGGGTCAAAGAAGGCTAACAAGAAGGTGGATGCGACGGCGTTAAGCTCAGTGAGGATTTGCGTGGCCGTCGCGCCGCGCATCACCCGAGGCGCTAGCAACCCGCCTTCTGCGGGTTTGTCGGTGTTGGTTTGGCTATTCATGGTTTTTGGTGGTTCGATTGGTTGGTATTAGAGCACTTCGAAAAATTCATCCTCGTCATCGGCTAGGCCGGCGAATGGATCGGCGGGGGCGCAGGCCGGGGCGGAGTCGAAGTCGGTATCCGGCCCGGCGTTTCCGGCGGCTTGCAGGCGGCCTGCGGCGGCCTGGCGTTCGGCTTGCAGGGCGTCGGCATCGCGGATGGCGGCGGGCATGGCGGGGCGGCCCAGGCGGACGTCCTCGGCCGCCTCGATCAGGTCGGCGTTGAGTTCGCGCACGGCAAGGCGGCGGTCTGCCACCGGCTGCATGGCGGCGCGCACGCGACCTTCCATGGCGCCCTTGAGGCGGGCGCGCTGGCGGAACATTTCTTCGAGCTGGTTGTTGTCGTGGCCGATCCTCACATTGCGGGTGAGGGTGCCGATGAACTTATGTTCCATGTCGCAGCACAGCAGGGTTTCCGGCATCAGCGGATTCAGATAGACCATGACCTCATCGCCTGGCTGCAAATATTCGGTGCGGCCATTGGGGTTGGTCAGTTCGGGCAGATAGACCAGTTCCTGGCCGGGTAGCAGATCGTCGGTGAGGTGGAGTTCGTGGCGGGAACGCAGGGTGGCGTGCTTGGCCCATGTGGTTGGCAGCAGGTGGATGGCATCGGTAAAGGCGAGCTTGCGGATGGCCGGATCCTGCTGACAGTTGAGGCGGGCCACCGCCGGGCTCCAGGGCTGGATCGTGGATAGGCGAGGATTGCGGGCCTGCTGGCTCAGCGCGTGCTCGCGGAGGTGTGGTGGCAGTCCGGCCAGCTCGCCGCGGCTGCGCCACAGGTCAACTGGATCTTCCTCCCACCGCCACACGGGCTCGACGAAATTGCACGCGGCCCATCCTTCCAGCGCGTGGTCGGGCCGGTTTGCCAGGGCATCATAAACGAGGTGGGCCATGTGGCCGAATTCCACTCCGGTGAGGTAATTGGAAAGAATGGCCTCGCGCATGCGCTCGGGCAGCGACTTGGCGGCCTTGGCCATGGCGCGTTCGTACTGGTCGATACCGTAGGTTTCCTCGGGGGCCATCTCGACGTTGCGGCCGGTCTGCCCGATCATCGGCAGCATGTAGGTGCGCACGATGTGGAAAAACGATTCAATCGGAGCCTTGAACCTCGGGTTGCCCGAGCTTTGAGGGCCATACAGCATTTCCGCAAACGCCGGTTTGTTGAACAGGCCGGAATCATCCATCAGGACGTGTCCGCCGGTGAGTGCGGCCACGGCTTCCTCGAATGAGCTGTATCCGTTGGGAGTGGCCAGCGCCTTGTTGCTCCATGCCTTGGCGGTGCCGTGTTCCTGAATGAGCGTGGTGCCGGCATCATCGGTGCGGTATCCCTCGCGACAGAGGATGGCGATCATGTACCAGACGAATTCCTTCTGAGTGAGCGAGCGGTTAACTTCGGCGGATTCGTCATACCAGCGCAGCCGGATGTGCGGGAAAAACGGATAGGCGGTGAGCCGGTCCAGGGCGTTAAATCCCAGCGGAACCATCGGCTTGTCGTAGCCCGGCACGCGCACCTGCACGTCGTACTTCTGGTCATCGAAGAAGATTGTTTCCAGATACTTCGATCCCACGCGGGTGGATAGGATGGATGGCAGGTTGCGGTAGCTGGCGATGGTGCCCTGGCGGGAGAGCTGGGCCTGCCAGTTGGTGGGCTTGCAGCGCAGGAACGTCTCGTAGCTCATGCCGGCCGGGTGGCCCTTGCCGCAATCCGGCGGGCAGGTGTCGTAGCCGGGCAGCGCCCATTGCGGATCTCCGGTGCGCTGCCACAGCCGCCATTGGTCGATCACCTGGCGATGCACTTCCAGGATGCCGTCCTCGCGCTGCACGCGCAGGATCTTGTCTGCAATCCAGTTGCGGGTTACCTGCGGCAATGCCGCACGGCCCTTGCAAACTCCCCGCCGGCCGTCCACCAGGCCGCGGAAGCCGTGTTTCTCAAACGCGGTCTGCCAGACGGCCACGGCCTGCTTGCTCACCCCGAGCAGCCGCGCATGGGTGGCGACGATGGCGCCCTTTTCTCCGTGGCCGGCCGTTTGCAACTTCCGCACCACGCCGAGCTTGCGGAACAAATCACTCTTCTGGCCTGGGCACATTCCGGCGAGTTCGTTCAGGCCGCCCTCGGCGGCGATCATGTCCAGCAGGGACGCGGGTTGGTGGGCGGTTAAAGTTGGCATCTTGAGTTACAGGTTGCGGTGGCGCAGACAACCACGGATTAAAGGATTACACGGATTACACGGATGAAGAGAAAACGGTGTCAGGTTTGGATAGGGGAAACGCTTTCTTGTCTTGCGTCTTGAGTCTTGTCGTCTTGAGTCTCAGACCACGCGGCCTTTGGCGGGCTTGGCGAGGGCTTGCAGGACTTCCGCGATGTCGGCCAGGACGGCGCGGCATTCGCTGGAGATCAGGTCGAGGGAAATCTTCTCTTCCTCGGTGGAATAAGCCGGCAGAGCCAGCAGCAGCTTCTTGTAGTCGGGTGAAGTCCGGGCGTTGAACAACGGCGCCATCGCGGCGTCGAAGAAGTGGAAGGCGAGCTGGCCGGCGGTGATGTCATCGTCGGGCTTGCCGCCGCCGCCCTTGGGCATGGCGCGGGGTTTGGGCAGCACGCCCAGCTCGATCATCAGCCCGGCCTGCGTCTCGCCGCAGGTGAGCGAGGCAATCACGGTATCCACCGTTTCCCATTGCTCCGGGGTGAGCGCCAGCGGGTTCTCGGCGTGGAAGAGGGCCAGCGCGTCGGACTTCGCGGATGCGGGCAAATCCTCGTGCTTGGCGCGTTTCAGCTTCGCCTTGGTGGCCTCGAACAGACGGATGAATTCGTCGGCTGCCTGCCGGGAATAGCCGGTTTGTTCCTTCACGATTTGACCCCAGGAAAAGTATTCGCCAGATTCTGGCGATTTCTTTTTGGGCTGGCCGCGGTGGATTCCGATCTCTTTTTTGAGTGCCAGCAGCATCATGCCCAGCCGGACCTGTCCGCGCAAAAACAGGCGGCCCACGCTGCGCAGTTGGCCGGCCACTTCGCGCACCGCGTCCCAGGCCGGATCGAGCGGGGCGGCGGTGGATACTTCGGATTGGTTTACCTCCACTGTCAAGGGCAGGTCCGGTGTTTGCTCTCCGTATTCATGCGTAGGGGATTCCACAGGGGTGGGCGCGTCGGTTTCTTTAGACCGGGCTTCCCGAATCTCTCTTGCGCGGCGGGTAAGAGGACTTTCGGGCTTGGTGGTGGGGGCGGTTTCTTCGGGTAGTTTCATTGGTTGATGATGCTTTCGATTTTGCAGAGGTGCCAGCACTTGAGCTGCTCGGCGGCCAGGTGCAGGCATTCGTCTTCCAAGCTGTCGCCCTCGTGCGCCCACAGCAGCTCGTTGGCAAGCACCACCCGTTGAGGTGGGTCTTGAGTTCGGCCAGGTTTCCCGCATCGGTTTGCAGCAGGCTGCCGGCGGTGTCGCAAAGGGTGGTTTCATAGCCGATCAGGCGCTCGGTGCGCGCAGCGTCGATGATCATTGGCAGGTCGAAGACTGACATGTTGATTTTGAATGTTGGATATTGAATGTTGGATGAGAATGTTAGAAAATGGCATCGGCCAGCAGCATGCCGGCGGTGGTGATCTCCAAGGCATACTTCCGGCGGTCGCCTGGGATCGGGAGGCGTCTGGTAAGACCGCGCAGGGATAGCTTGTCGGCCGTGTGGGTCATGCCGGCGCCGGTGATCTTGAGCGGCGTCCGCAGTTCCTGGAATGAGATGGGCTCGAATGGCTTTTCGTTGAGGCGGCCCAGGACATAGACCTGGCAGGCTGACTTGATTCCTGCGGCCCTGGCTTTGGCCAAGGTTTCTGGTGTGGTGTTCATGTATTGGTTTTTGGTTGGAAAGCAGGTGGGATGGGCGCTTAGTTCGGCTTTATCAGACCGATCCCGTGAGGGACGCCCCTCCCGTTGGGAGATCAGTGGCAGACGATGGCCACGGCTTTGATCACGCACAGCAGCACGGCGCAGGTAAGCACGGTGAAGATGGAGAAGCGGTAATGGCGGCGGCGGCGGCGCGGGCGGTTGCGGTGCGGCGGGCGGATCAACAGATCCAGGGCGATGCGGCGGCGGGTTTCGTCGGTGATGGTCGGGCTCATGGTTTAATGGGGTTGGTTTGTTTGGAAGGTCTCGCGCAAAGCCGCAAAGACGCAAAGGAAGAGAGTGTTGATGACCTGTGGTCCTTTGCGCCTTTGCGCCTTTGCGCGAGGTGAGTCTTCATGGTTGGCTCTGGTTGTATGGGGTGGATGAGAGGGATTCCCTGATGTGGAAAACGGCGCGGCGGAAGCGTGCGCAGACGAGGATGAGATTGGTGGCCTCGCGGCAGCCGTGCATCACCGCGGCGTGGTCGCGGTCGAACAGGCGGCCGAGGTGGGCGAAGGTCTGGCGGTGGTCGAGGGTCATCACATGCCAGGCCGCCCATCGTGCATAAACGCATGGCCGGCTCTTCGAGCGTCCAAGCACGCAGGCGGGCCGGATGTCATAGACGGCGGCGGCGGCCCGCACGCAGATGGCGGTGAGCGTGGCGGCCGGATCGGCGGAGGCGAGGTTCTCAGCCTTGCGGCGGGCCAGTTCGCCTCTGAGTTCATCGGTTGGAATTTCCGCCAGGGTCATCGCGTCAGATCAGGGTGGAGTTGAATTGATAGCCGGATCCGCGCAGGGCGCTGGCAATCAGGTCCATTTCCCGCGCGGTTGGCTCGCGCTTCGTTGGCTGGTCGATGCCGCCGAGGCCGTCTTCCGCAATGTGAATGTCCAGCACCGCCTCGCTGTGATCGCTGATGCCGATTTGCACGCGGATGGTGCCGGCTGCCGGCGCGTCGTAGGCGCGTTCGTCAGAACGCGGAGGCTGAGCGTCCGTGGCTTCGGCCAGCAGTCCGAGCAATTCGCCGTAGGCGGTGAACTTGCCATCAAAGTAGGTGATCACCCCTCTTGACTCGCCGAGTTCCGCCGCCCGGTTCATGCAGTCCAGCGCTTGCTTGCGCAGTTTGGTTAGTGTGGCAACGGCAATGGTTTTCATGGTTCAGTTGTGTCAGGTTGGAGAGTCTTCTTATCTTGCGTCTTGCGTCTTGTCGTCTTGCGTCTTCATCGCCTTCCACGCCTTGGCCAGGGCGCGGCTCCTGGTCTCGCTCACCCGTTGCGGAGCCATGGCCAGGTACATGCCCAGCCATCTATCCGAGATGCGGCCGGGGGCCGGGGCGGAGCCGGTGGCCTGCGCGGTGTAGAGCCGCACCAGCATCCGCCGGAAGCCGGGGCTGGCGTTGGCGTGGCTCGCCATCACCCGCGCGGAGACCTCCTCGGCGATGGCGTCGGTGATCTGGTCGGGAGTGAGGTCGGAGGCTGGCATGTGGATTGGCTTGCGGGTTGGCTCAGGGAGTGGTGGAATCAGGGCATGCGTGAGGTGCCCCAGGATTGGCAGGAACTGCTGGATTGGTTTTGCGGCCAAGCGTCACTTCAAAATCCGCCAGCATGTCCACCCATTGGGGTTGCCCTGTGGCACGCTCAACGAACTCCAGCAGAGCAAGCAGCAGCGGATGCAGCGTTGGAGCACTGGCTGGTGTGCTGGGAGTTTCCGCCGTCCCCGCTGCCGGTGCAGGGCCTGGTGCATTTGCGCCTGGCGTTTGCGCTGTATGCACTGGTGATGGCGATGTCGGCAGGGCGTCCTGCGTTGCTTGGCGAGGCACAAAGACGAGGAACGATCCACGGCCTGGTGTTTCGCAACTGGCACAGCCAGCATCAGCAGTGGCTGGCTCATTATGCGCTGCATTGGCCAAGCCTGCGGGCGATGTCAGGCGGATCGTCAAATTGAGGTCCAGGGTGAGAGGGGTCATGGCTTTTGGATTCTGGAGAATGACGGGTGCTTCTTCAGCCACGCCTTCCAGCGTGACATGAGCGGCGGGCTGCTGCGCTCTCCGGTTAGCACCCGGTGCAGGTGGCCGCGTGTGACCCCGAGGTCCGCAGCAGCCAGCGAAGCGCCGGGAAAGCGCACGTGGCGGCCTTTGGATTGATGGGGCATTGCGGCGGCATTCGCCTTTGCGACAACCCGGCAAAAGGCACTGTGTAAAGCTGATGCGGGTTGGTTCATGGCTTGCGTTTGGGTAGGTCGATCAGGGATTATCGGAACGTAGATTTTGCCGAAGTGCCTTGCGGAGCAGCTTGGATCGGTCCAGGTCCTCCCGCTTCGCGGCGGCGTCCATTTCGCGCACCAACTCGTTAGGCATCCACACGGCCACCAGGGTGGTCGATTTTGAGTTGGTTTTCTTTGAATTGTGTGATTTCATCGGCAACGGCGCGAATATAACTGAATATAATTGAGTACGCAAGAAAAATCTTGACCTTTTTCAATTTTTTTTTATTTTCGGGTCCCGTGAGAAAGCCAAGGTCACATGGACAGACGCTGATAGCGGTAGCGTTGGACGAAGGATTCCTTGCCGCGATTGACAGAAAGCGAGGCACGATGAACCGCAGCCAGTTCATTCGGGAGAGCCTGGCAAAGTACCTTGGGCTTTCGCTAATCCAGGCTGCGGCACCCGACCGGACTTCAAAGGGAGGCCGACCGAAAAAGATTTTCCTGCTTGAGAGAATTGCTGAAGAAGAGCCGAAATATCCAAACCGATCCTAATCAAAAAAACCTAACCATGAAACCACGCAAGACATTCATACCAGGGCAGACGGCATTTATGGAAGCACAACAGCACGTTGAGGAACCGGTGCCAGCAGGCCCAACCGCCGAGCCGGTGCTGCGCTGCCCGAAATGCGGGGCCACCCAGGTGCATGCGGACCGGCGAGGCTGGGGACTGATGACCGGCTTCATCGGCAGCGGCAAAATCTACATCACCTGTCTGCTGTGCGCACACCGGTTCCGGCCGGGCCAGGGAGGATCGGAGAATGCTCCGCAAGCCTATCAGCCGCCACCGCCTAAAACTGAATTGGAGGATGCCACTTTCGGGACGCTGGTTCTGTTCGCTTTGGTTATCTTTTTGGTGTTTATGGTGGTGATTGCCGCCACGGCACCTTGAATCCCCGCGTTCTCACGAACGCGCCTACTGCGCCACGTTACACGTTAGAAAAATCCCCCGGCGGTTTTCGGGGGCCGTGGTAGAATCCGGCGCATGGCAGAGCAGTTGCTGATGATCTGGGAGAGTGATTTCGTGAAAACCGGCGATGGCACCGGCACGCTCACCGCGCGGCGGCCCTTGTCCCAAATGAGCCGCAGGCAGGCGGCGAAACTGCTGGGATGCAGCGAGTGGACGGTCAGTGATTTGTTCCGGCTTGGCTTGATCGAAGGTTACAAGCCCGGCACGCGGGTGCGGCGCAAGGACGGCAAGGCATCCAACGCCGCATTGCGGCTGGACTCCGGCAGCGTGCTGCGCTACAAGGCGCTGCGGCAGGCGGATGCAAGGGAATTGCGCGCCGGTTAGAGACTGGAAACCACGGTTTTCCGGCGCTCAAAACGCAAAAGGTGTGTGACCTGTGGGAGATGTGGCGGCGGCTTTTCAGGGCCGTGGCAAAAGGGTTTCCGCGACGCGGTATAGCGCCAACCCACACCCACCATGAACCTGACCCTATCCAGCCTGTTCCGCCATCTGGCCACCTTTCTCGCCGGCATCGGCGGGCTGTTACTTTCCTGGCACCTGATCGCTCCCGAGCAGGTGGCCGCGGTGGACAAGGCCGGCAGCGACATGATCGCTCCGCTCACCGTGATCTTCGGCGCCATCGCCGCCTGCGTGTTCCGCGCCGTCATGGCATGGATCGCCGCAAAATTCTCCGGGAACGGAAATGCCGATACGGTACCTGGTTGGGCCGTTTGGTTTGTGCTGGGCAGCCTGTCAGGGATTTCTGGTTTTATCCTCACAGGCTGCTCCTCAAACCCATCCGGCATGCCGATCCATGCCAACATCCTAACCGATTACGGAACCATCGGCTACTCATCCAAGTCCGGCATCGACATCAACGTCAACGCCCCGGCCGTGGTGGATCTCCGCAGCCACAAGTGAATTTGAGGGAGCGCGAGGCACCACAACACCAAGTCAGTTAACAAAGCCGCCAGCGACCGCTTCCCTCATCCTTCATCCTTCATCCTTTATCCTTTCCCATGAAAACCGTTCCCGAACTCATCAAGCTCTGCCAGGGCGAGGTGGGCGTGGAGCGCGACGGTCTGCCCGGCCTGATCACCTGGGGAGCCATTGCCGCCGCCCTGCAAGCCCGCCACGGCGAGACAGCACCGGTGCCCACCACCAGCGACGATGCGCGCTTTGACGAGCGCACCGAGGGCCTGCTGGCCACGCTGGACCCCAAGGTGATTTCCACCTTCCGGCATTTCGTCTGCGTGGCCAAGGGCATCGCGGCGCAGTTCGGCTGCGATTACCGGATGGTCTCGGGCTACCGGGATTGGGATGAACAGGACCGGCTCTATCAAATCTGCAAACAGGGCGGCCCGCACGCGGTGCCGGCCGGTTGGAGCTGGCACAATTTCAAGATTGCCGGTGACTTCGGCGTGTTCAAGACCATCGCAGGGAAAAGCGAATATCTCGACGGCGGCAGCTTCGCCCAGCAATCGCTGGCCGATAAGATCCATGCGATCATCGGCGCCCAGGCCAAGGCGCTGGGCATGGAGTGGGGCGGCACCTGGACCGGCCGCTCATGCGATCCGCCGCACTTCCAATACTTCATGGGCCGCTCATCCCCCAACGATACCGACCGCGCGAACTTCAGGCAGAAAGGCAGCGTGCTGTGAAGAGCGGCGAGCAGATCTATCGCAAGCTCATGCTCACCGGAGTACCGGAGAAACTGGTGCCCGAGCTGGGCAATGGCGAGCTGCGCAGCCTGCTCATCTACGCCGGAGCCCATGCCGCACCCTGCGAGGATCTGCTCTCCGCCGCCATCGTGGAAGCCGCCACGCGCTTCCTCAAGAAAGGCTCCAAGAAATCCTTATGATCGCCATCATCGCCGAAACCGCCGCGGGCATCTCCGCTGAAAACGTCGGATACATCATCGCCGCGTTGGTCACCACGCTGATCGGCGGCGGAGTGATCGGGAAAAAGGTGGCCGATTCAAAGAAGGTGAGCATCGACGGCCAGCCGCTGAGCGTCGAAGTCGTGCAGAAGCTGGCGACCAAGAGCGAGCTGGCCGACCTGGAGGCGCGAATCGTGGCGGAGCTAAAAAAGTTCGAGACTGCCTTGATAACAGAAAGATCCGTTGCCCGGACTGCAAATGGCAATTTACATGCACGCATCGACAAGACCGTGGAATCGATGATGGAGATGAAGGGGGAGCTGCACCAGATCAATGCCAATTTGAACCGCTTGGTTGACCTCGCCATGCAACAGCCACACCCACACCGCAAACTCCCCTGATCATGCAACGCGCCATCCTCAACGCCCTTTCGCTGGTGCATCCGCGCCTGCTGGCCACCACCACGCTGTGGAGCGAGGTGATGCTGGACATGGATGGTGCCACCTACACCGCCTTTAAGAAAGCCCTCACCGAGCTGGAAATCAAAAATCAGGTGGTGCTCATCAAGGGCGAGGATCGCGACAAAGCCAAGATCACCGACGCGGGCCTGGCCCGCCTGGCAGAATGAAAAAACCCCGCGCAGACTCCAAGCTCGACACGCTCCCAGAAAGCCGGGTGCTGGAACTGCGCGACGGTCTGTTGGGCGGCTGGCGCTACGATGACGCGCTTTCCTGGCTGTCCACCGAGTGCGCGGTGTCTTCCTCGCTTTCCGCCCTGTCCGCTTTCTTCAAGCGCCACTGCGCTCCGGTGATGAAGGACCGCCGCCAGATTGCCGCGCTCAAGGCCGAAACACTGGTGGGCGAGGCCGGCCGCACCGATTGGAACGCCGCCACCCTGGAGCTGGTCAAGCAGGTGAGCTTTGAAATGATGGCCGGCGAACATCTCGACCCCAAGATAAGCGAGAAATTCATCAAGCTCATCCTCAAGGCGGATTCGCAGGATGCCGCCCGCGAGAAGATCAAGGCCGCCGCCAAGACCAAAATCGAGACCGGCCTTGAAGCTCTTTTCGAGGAAATCAAGGGCAATGCCAAAGCCGAGGGGCTGTTCAAACTCTTGCAACAGGAGGTGGCCAAGGCATGAAGCAACAGGGCAAACTGCTGAAACTGCTGGGTGACAAGCTCGACAACGCCGCCGCCGCCGGCCCGGTGATGGCAGGCTCTTTGAAAGAGTTCCTGCTAACCAAGGCCCGCGTGAAACTCAGCGGCGGCGAGTACGGCCCCTACACTTTCGAGGGCCGTCCGGTGCTCGAACACATCGCGGATCGCTTCGACATGATCCTCGGCAGCCATACCGGCAAGCCCTTGGAAGATGCCCGCTTCGACATTTGCGGAGGCGCGCAGTGGGGCAAGACGATCTTCGCGCTCAACTTCGGCGTCTATCTGACCGCCTGCCGGTTTTTTAACTGGGGCTACTATCTGCCGGACGATGACCTGGTGCAGGGCATTGTGGACGCCAAGCTGCGTCCGGACGTGGTTGAGCAAATTCCCGGCCTGGCCGGCATGATGCAGCTCGGCGTGTCGGAAGGGAAGGAAGGCCGCAAGATGGTCAACCGCAAGGGTGCGTTCATGGTGAGCGACGGCGAGCGCAAGAGCTTCGCGATGATCCGCGGCATGGGCAAGATCCCCACCACCTTTTCCATGGACTGCGCCATGGAAGACGAAAAAGACGACATCAAGGAAGCGAATGCCAAGTTCCTGTCCGGCCGCATGACGGCATCCATGCTGCGCTTGTCGTGTTCCATCGGCACCCAGCGCACCTTCGGCAAGGGCCAGCACAAGCAGTTCATGGCCGGCACCCAGGAGGTGCAGATGTTTGAAGTGCCTGGCACGGATCGGTTGCTCAACATCGAAGAGAACTGGCCGCAAGTTTGCCGCCTGGCCGTCGATGGCTTCCCACAGCCAACCGATCCGCAACTCACCATGGCCGGCAATTTCAAGGTGCCAGGGCGCGAGCAGGTATGGGATTACGATCCCACCGGAAACTTCTATATCGCCGATCCCGAGACCGGCGCTGTGATTGATCGCAACAAGCCGATCTTCGTCGAGAGACGGCCGGAACGCGCCAAGCTGAATCTCTATTCCCTCCGCGTCTCACAGATTGCCATCGCCGCCATTTCCCTCAAGCAGCCGCTCAGCCGCTGGCAGCAGGCCGTGAAAGACCCGGCGATGATGGAAGTCTTTTACTGCGATGTGCTGGCCATCCCGCGCAACGCCAGCCAGGCGCTCACTCCGGCCATTATCGAGCGCTCGCGCAACATCGAGCAGCCGTTTGACCTGCGCCTGTCGCTGCGGCCCGGCTGCAAGAGCTTTGCAGGCGTGGACACCGGCAACCGCTGCTGGTTTTTCGCGCGGGAAATCGAAAACGAGTTCGTCAAGCGCTCGCTATGGGCCGAGCAGATCCCGCTCGGAGACCTGGTGCGCCGCACGGTGCATCTGGCGAGGCTGCTCAATGTCGGCTGCCTGTTGATCGACGCACATCCGGCCGTGGACCAGGCGCGGGCCATCGCCTACGCGCTCAACGGACTCGACGCCATCGAATGGCCGAAAATCCCCGGCAAGCCGGAGGATGCGCGCATTTGCTTCCCTGGCGGGCTCGTTTGGGACGGCCCCAACAAGCGCTGGGAAAACCTGCGGGCGGCGGTGGTCCAGTTCACCAAGGCGGCCGGCGGCGGATCCACCCAGAAGCTCGGCACCGAGGAAGAGGCCGGCCGCACCAAGTTCTATCCGATCATCCAATGCAACCGCGGCGATTTGATCGGCCGCGCGGTCAATGAGTTCCTCACGCCCAAGGAAGAAATCAACCGGGTGAGCAATGGAGTTATCATAGACGAGCCGGTGATGCGGCTGTGCCAGCGCGTGCCTGGCTCTCCGGCCATCGTCGAAACGCTTGAAGCCCACCTCGTCACCGGTTCGGACAAAGACGACAAGGGCGAGTTCGTCGATGACTGCGAAAACCATCTTCTGTTAGCCGATGGATACTCGGCCCTCGCCGAGTTGATCGGAACCGCCGTGGCCTTCTCCGGCTGCATCACCGACGCCTCGAAAATCCGCCTTGGCGGCGGCTCCATCAACCGACCCGTCTTCATCCCCTCCCGCCTCGCCTGAACCATGGCCAAAACCGCTAAATCTTCCGTGACAGTCGCCAAGCGGGCAAGTTCCCCGCGGGTTAATCGCCAGACCCCGTTGCAAAACGCCGCAACCCCGTTGCAAAACGCGTTGAAAGCCAAACGCGCCCCATCCTCCCAAAAGCGGGGTGCCCCGGCTCAGAATCAATCCTCGGAGCCCGCCGGGCTGGCGCGGATTTTGCGTCCGCAGGCATCCCAACGCTGGACCATGCCGCACATCGCGGCGATCACCCCGCAGTATGTGGAAATGATCCTGCGCGGTGCCCTGGCCGGCGACCATGCGCGGCAGTGGGAACTCTTCGACATGATGCTGGACACTTGGCCGGAACTCGCCGCCTGCCGGCAGGAACTCGCCGAGGGCGTGATGGCCCAGAAAATCACCTATTCGCCCTTCTGTGAGGATGGCGAGCCACCCACCGATTCCGCGCTCGAACGCCAGAAGCTGGTTTCCTCCGCCATGCGCCGCATGCAGCCGGACGTGTGCGCCGATGAAAACGATCTGAACGACACGCTGGCGGACATCCTCGACGGATGGTTCCGCGGCGTGGTGTGCCTGGAAACCGATTGGTTCCGCACCCGCGCCGGCGCGCTCGGAGACATCATCGCTCCCCGTGCCACCTTCTTTGCGCATCCGCAATACTTCGCCTGGGGACCGGACGGCCGCGTAGGCCTGCGCAACGGCTCGGTGGTCATGCCCTTCCCGCCTCACAAGTTCCTGCTGGGAATTCACAAGGCCAAGGCAGGCAGTCCGTTGGGCTGTGCCACGCTGCGTCCGCTGGCCTGGTGGTGGTGCGCGGCCAACTTCGCCAGCGACTGGCTGCTCAACCTGGCCCAACTCTTCGGCCTGCCATTCAGATGGGCCAATCACGACGTCAACGCCAGCCAGGAAACCATCGATTCGATCTGCAACATGCTCCAGAACATGGGCAGCGCCGGCTGGGCCGCGTTCCCCGCAGGAACCACCCTCGATCTCAAGGACACCGGAGCCACCGGCGACCGCTCGCCCCAGGGCGATCTGCTGGACCGCGCCGACCGCTACGCCCGCACGCTATTGTTAGGACAGACGCTTTCCGGCTCCGCGGATGCCTCCAAGGGCGGCGGCAAGGCGTTCGGCTCGGTGGAAGCGGACGTGAAAAACAAGCGCATCGACGCGGCGGCCCGCTACGCCTGCAAGGTGCTCAATTCCCAACTCATCCCATCCATCCTGGTCCTCAACTACGGCGACCGCGATGAATGCCCCTGCATCGATCTGGTATCCGAGCGCCAGGCCGGCACCGAGGAAGCCCAGCGCGATGCCGCGCTCGCCAAGCTTTTCCCGCTCTCCATCAAGCAGCTCCGCCAGAAGTATGAACTGGAAGAGCCGGCCGACGAGGAAGACAGCACCAAGCCGGAATCCGCCGAGACCATGCTTCCCATAACTCCCATAACTCCCACCGATGGGGAGAATGGGAATGATGGGATGGATGGGATGAATGCGAAACCCGATCCAGCCGATCCCGCCCTGGAAGCCGAGGAAGAAGAGCCAGCCGACTCCGAACTCATGGCCAAGCTGGCACATATCTCCGCCATCACCGACGACGCCCTCTTTGCCAAGGCCCTCTCCGATCTGGCCGCCACACTCTAACCATCATCCCGCCATGGACCCCATCATCTGCGCAGCCGCCCACACCATCGCCGCCACCGCCACCGGTGAAATGATGTTCATGCCCGCCGGCATGCAGACGATCACGCCATTCGCCGGCGGCATCGACCGCCCGATCACGGTAATGGTGGACAAGGCCGGTGCAAGCGCCTTGCAAGCCCAGCTCGACGCGCTGGTGGCCAAGGGCAAGAGGCCATACTTCGATTTCGAGCACGATGACGCCGGCGCCTCATTCTGGCCCGCCGAATTCGTTTGGCGCGATGGCTCACAGCCAGGCATTTACGCCCGCGGCGAGTGGACCAACCGCGGCAAGGATGGCGTGGAAGGCAAGGAATGGCGCAGTTTCTCGCCCGTCTTCCACGTCGATAACAAGTCGGCCAACGCCGCGCGGATTGTCTGCAACCCCAACGCCAAGCCCAACATGGGCGGCCTGGTCAATGATCCGGCTTTCGTCAATCTCTCGCCCCTGTGGGCAAAAAACGCCGGCGGAGCGCATCCCGCATCCAACAACAACAACACCGATACCATGGACCCAAAACAACTGGAAGCGCTCCAAGCCAAAAACACGGAGCTTACTAACGAGATTGCCAAACTCAACGGCGAACTCACCGCGATCAAGGCCAAAGGCGAGAACACCGAGTTCATCGCCGCCAAGATCGAACTCAAGGAAACCCAGCTCCGCGAAACGGCGCTGAGCATCGAAAACGCCGCCCTGGTGGCCAAGAACTCCACCGCCGAGGCGGAGATCCTTGCCAACCGCCAGGCATCCGCCAAGGCCGCCGTGCAAACCGCCGTGGACCGCGGCGCCATCGCCGCCAAGGACGCCGACACCATCGCCCAATGGGAAAAGGACATCACCGCCGATCCCAACCGCGCCGCGCTGCTCGCCAAGATGCAGGGCAACCCGGCCATCGAAGGCAAGCGCCTCACCAGTTCCAGCGCGACGTTGATCGTGAACGATTCGCCCAACAACATCATCAAGGCCTTCGGTGCCGTGGTGGCCAAGAACGCCTCCATCCCGCTTTCCAGCGCGACCGCCGCCGACAAGGCCAAGCTCGCCCGCGAGGCCGCGGCGATCTTCGCCAAGGACATCAATGGCAACCTGCTGATCACCAGCATGGGCATCGACGACGCCATCAAGGCCGCCGATTACTCGGATGCCGTCGGTGGCGTGGGCCTGCTCTCCGGCTCGCTGGTGCTGCAAAAGTCCCTCACCATGATGTCCTATGAGTATCCGGTGCTGGGCCAGATCACCACCGACTTCTCGGCGGAGCCCGGCGAATACAACCAGACGGCCAACACCCGCATCATCCTCACCCCGGCGGTGCAAACCTACTCGCCCACGCTTGGCAGCGACGGCCGCCCGGCCGGTTGGTCCACCGCCAGCCCGGCGCAGTCGGTTGACGTGCCGGTCACGCTGGACAGCTACTACGGTGTGCCGATTGTGTTCGGCATCGGCACCCTGGCGGCCACCGTGCGCGATTTGTTCGGCGAACAGGCCCCGCTCGCGCTCTATGCGCTCGGCGGTGCGCTGGTCAACAAACTGACCGCGCTGATGACCTCGGCCAACTTCTGCGCCTACGCGGGAACCTCGCTCACCAGCGGGGCCACCACCAGCGGCAGCAAGAACATCACGTTCGATAGCTCCGCCATCGTCTATCCCGGCCAGTATATCAGCGGCACCGGCATCCCGGCCAACACGTTCATCGCGAGCGTGACCAGTGCCACCGCGGCGGTGATGACGCAAAAGGCGACGGCCACCAACACCGGCCTCACCCTCACCGTGGACAACTCCAAGGTACCGAACGTGTACGTCACCTACGCCAAGGCGGTGGCGGACTTCAACACCGCCTGCCTGGCGGATTTGAAAGCCGCGTTCTCAACCAACGAGGTGCCGCAGCAAAACCGCTTCGCGCTGATCAACAGCACGTATTACGGCAAGCTCAGCCAGGACCCGATCTTCAACATGTTCGCGGCGATCAAGTCTCCGGAATTGATCACCAAGGGAATGCTGCCCGAGGTGCAGGGATTCACCCCGGTGGAAGCCCCGTACTTCCCCACCACCAATTACGGTGTCGGTTTCGCCGGTCACAAGTCCGCGCTGGTGCTCAAGACCCGCCTGCCGCAGCAGCTCAGCCAGAGCTTCGCGGCGCAGGCCCCCGGCTCGATCACCGTGGTCATCGATCCCATCACCGGGATCTCGATGAATCTGGTGCAGTTCTGGAACCTCCAGACCATGGCCTACGAATGGCGTCCGGAACTCCTCTGCGGCGCCGCCGCTGGCGACCGCCGTTGCGGCCTGCTGCTCACCAGTCAATAAGCAAATCACTGCCGGGAGGTCCAACCCCTCCCGGCAGACACCTCATCCACCATCCACCATCCACCATCCTCTATCCATCAAAAACATGAAAACACTCCGCAACAAACTCGTGATGGCCATCCTGGCCGTCTTCTCCGCCGTATCGTTCGTCACCGCCGCCACGCTGTCCTACTCGCCCACTGTGCCCCAAACCGGGGATTCCGCCCTGGTGATCAGCAACAAGGCGGCTGTGGCGGTGACCACCAGCGCCACCCAGAACACCACCAGCGCCACCAAGCTCACCGCGTTGATGGCGGGCAACAGCTACGCCTACATCAGCACGGCCACCACCACGGTGGTCAAGGCAACGCCTGGCGTACTGGTACGAATCATCGTTGGCACCGTGGGGGCGGGCAGTACGCTCGCGATCTACGATAACGCCACTGGCACCACCACCCAGATCGGAGCGATGACCACAGCCATTCAGGGCGCGTTCGAGTTCAACGTGACTTGTGCCGCCGGCATCACCGTGGTCTCCGCTTCCGGCACCCCGGCCCTCATCACGGTGGTATATAGATAGCATTGCCCGAAACGGGCGGCCGGGTGGCCTTCCTTACTTTCACCACCCGGCCGCCACCTCACCTCCATCCTTCACCCTTCATCCTTCATCCTTTCCCACCATGTGGACCGCCCTCACTTCCGCCGACGTCCGAGCCCAGCTTTCCGAAGCCGAGGCCGCGGCCGTCGAGGCTGTGCTGGCGGGAACCAACAAGCTCGACGGCCTGGTGGCCAAGGTCATCGCGCAGATCCGCGAGGACATTCTGGCCGGGGATTACCCGCTGCACGCCGCCGCCACCTACATTCCGGGAGGACTGGTCAACGACGCAGTGGCCATCGCCCGCTGGAAGCTGCTGCTGGCACTGCCAGGCTACGAGGATCTGCAAAGCAAGGTGCGTGAGAACGAATACAAGGAAGCCATGGCCAAGCTGCGCACCATCGCGGCCGGCAAGCGCAAGGTGGAACCGCCCGAGGGATCGATCAAACCGAGCATCGCAGGCAACTGGAACTCGGAAAACAAAATCGTGCCGCGCATCCATCCGCTGCCCCGCCCCGGAATCCAAAGCCCCAGCTCCGAGCCGGGCTACTCCAATGAATCCGACGAGGCCAGAAACGATAGCGTATGAAGACAGAAGATCGCTTCGCTGCAAGACAGAAGACTGAAGACTAGAACGCTTCGCGCCCGGCCGATTTTTCTCTTCATCTTGTCTTCTGTCTTCTGTCTTCCCCCTTTTTGTCCTAACCATGCACCCCGCCCAAACCAAGAAGCTGCTCAAAGCCGCCGCGCTGCTGCCACCTGCCACCGCCCGGCGGATGGTGGCTGCCATTGCGGCCGGCGCTGGCGATGCGGCACCCAAGTCCGATCTGGAAGCCGCACTTTCCGAGGACTTGCAACCGCTTGGCCGCGCCCTTGCAGGTGCGTTGCAAGCCGATGATCTCCCCGCCATGAAAGCAGCGCTCAAAAAGATTTCCGCCCGCATGCCCGACTTCCTAACCAGTCCCACCCTGCAAGCCCTGCTCGAACGCGATTTCGCCGCCGCCCTTGGCTAACGATTCTCCTTTTCACTTCTTCACTTCTTCACCTCTTCACCTACTCACTTCTTAACATGCCCGCCCTTCCAACAACTCCCCGCTTCGATGCCGCCAAGGTATCGGCCACGCGGGCGTTGCTGCCAACTTCTCTTGGTTCGCGGGCCATCCGCGACGCCATCGCGGAGGATGTGCGGGCGCGGGCGTTTTTCTTCTCGCGCGGCAGCAATCTGCTGGTGGTGTCACGCGCCAAGGAACTGATCGACCAGGTGATCGACGGTGAACTGGACCGCGCCACCGCCCGCTGGCAGATAAAGGAAATCATGAAAGCTGCCGGCTATACGCCGCAGGGCGGATTCCCCGAAGACATCGCCGGATCGGTGCCTCCGGCGGAAGTCGGCAGCATCCAAGACCTATCCAGCGACAAGCGCATCAACTTCATCATCGACACCCAGGTCAAGTTGATGCAGGGCCGCGGACTGCAACTGCGCGGATCCACGCCAGGCATGTTGAAACAATTCCCCGCATGGGAGCTGGTGCGCGTGTCAGCGCGCCGCGCGCCGCGCAACTGGGGCGGCATCCACTCCGAACCGCCGACCAAAGCGGGCGGCATCGATCCCCGCCCGCGCTGGATCATCGCCGGCGGCCGCGACCTTCCCGGCGGACGCCTGATAGCCCTCAAGGGCGATCCAGTCTGGGGCGAGCTGGGCGCAAGCGGCAACTTCGACGATGCGCTCGACGTGGACTATCCGCCGTTCGCCTTCAATTCCGGCATGGGCTGGCGCGACGTGACCCGTGCCGAATGCGTCCGCCTCGGAGTCACCGGACCCAACGGTGAATCCATCGACGAATGGCTGGCCATGGATCATCCCACCCTGGTTGACACCCAGAGCGGCATTCCGGCACCGCAAATGTCGCTCAAGCAGGCAGACCCCGCGCTGGCGCAGGATTTTCTATCATCCACCGGCAGCAGCGAAGTGGACGGCACCGCCATCCCGGACGCATTCCGCGCCCAACTCACCTCGCGCCTCAGCGAAATTGAACGCGAAAACCGCGCCGCCGCACAACGCTCAGCCGAGAAATACATCACCGAGTACGTCAAAAGATGAGCCTAACGATAAAGATCGACGTGACCGGCAGTGCCCCCGCCAAGGCGGCGCGGCTGCGCGGGATTTTGTTGGACCGCACGGCGATGAACGAGCGCATCGGCCGCGACGCCCTGCTCCTCGTGCAACGCCATGGCGAGACCGTTGCAAGCGTCGCGCACCGCAGTGCGGAGAGCCTCGGCGCCACCCCAACCGGCCACCTGTCGCAGGCATACGCCGCCGTCCAACAAACCAACGACGCCACCTCTGCCACCCTGCTGGTGCCGCGTGCCTCGCGCCTGCGGGCCGCCTTCGGTGCCTACACCGTGAAGCCGAAAAACGGCAGCCGCTTCCTAACGATCCCCGCCAGCGCCGAAGCCTACGGTTACCGCGCCGGGGAATTTCCCGACCTCTTCCCTATCCGCAGCAAGGCCGGAAAGTTGCTGCTCTGCCGCAAGGATTCCGCCGGCAACCTCGAACCGATGTTCTCTCTGGTGCCAAGCGCAACCGTCCCGGCAGACAAGGGACTCATGCCATTCGACGAATTCCCCGCCCAGGCCGCCCGTTCCATCGAAGCCTTCACCGCCGAACAACTGCTTTCATGAGTCTCGAAGTCCATACCCTCCATTACGGCTCTCACGAGTGGATGCCCGAATGCGCCGGATCTCTGGACGCATGGTGCGAGCGCCACTCGCTGCCTTTGCGCGTGTGGGGTGATGAATTTCCTGCCTATCCATGTGCCAAGTTCGGCACGCTGGAAATGCTCCGCACCTTCCTGGCCGGCACCTCCGAGCGATTTCTTTTCGTGGATGCCGATGTGTTCGTCCACCCGCAGGCCCCGATTTTCCCTTTTGCGGACGGCCTTTGCATCGCCGTGGATCTCGACCCGAATCCTCCCTTTTGGACGTACTGGCTCGAACATCTCCGCCCGGACCTTGGTGGGCGCGTTCGTGAGAACGCGGGGTGCCAATGGCTTTACCTAAACACCGGGGTGTGGATGGCCGACCGTGATGCTGCCGCTGCCATCCTCGCCATGGCGGTCCCTCCCTTCATCCTTGGAATCCAGGAGCAAAACCAATTCAACCTATGGATCATGCGGGCTTTTGATGGCGGCATGACGCTCCATCACCTGGACCAAGTGTGGAACTCGATCCGATGCGACGTCCCGGCATGGTTCTTCCATCTGGCCGGGTATGACAAACCCGCCAAACTCGCCTCCGCCCGCGCTGCGTCTGTCTTGCCTTCCTCTTCTCTTGCGTCTTGCGTCTTCAAGTCTTGCGTCTCCATCTTATGACCGACGACATCCTCCACCGCCTGCAACTCGACGCCGCCGCGCTGCTCTCCGCCGTGCCGGGCCTGGCCGGCTGCACCACGCTGGTTGACGATACCGCCGACATCGAGGCCCGCGTGATCAAGGCGCTGGGCACCCTCACCAAGAAAGGCGGCAAGTGCGGCCTGGCCTGCGTGGTGATGCAACCGGAAGTGACCGGATCGCAAAAAAATCTCCCTGGCACGGTGATCCAGATCAAGATGGACGTGCAAGTGATCGAACAGGTCACCATCAACCGCGGCACCGGCGGCACGCTCATCCGCTCGGATGCCGCATCGCTGCGGGTGCTCGGCGCATTGCACATGGCCAACCTAGGCGACGTGCTTCTATATAGCGACAAGGACGCGATTTCCCCGCTGCCGGCCAAACCCGGCTATCAAAGCCACCTCGTCACCGTCCATGCCCGCCTGGACGGCATTCCGCTTGCCGCCAAGTGCGGCGATGTTGCGGTTTCCCGGTTGGAGAGCCATGCCTTCGTGACGATTGACTTCGGCAGCAATATCCCAGCGGGAAAACATATCGGGATCGGCAACACCACGTACACCACTTCCGCCCTGCCAACGCCAGGCACCCCGCTCTTCACACCCACCGCAGCGGGATTTGCCGCCGCATTCACCAATGCAGGAATCACCGCCGTGGCCGTAGGAAACCGCGTGACGTTGACCTATGACACGCCTGGCACCGCAGGCAACGGGCTTATCGTCCAAACCGATTCGGCGGACATCATCCTGAGTGGACCGGCCTTTGCCGGAGGCGATTCTTTCGCGATTACCATCACCTGCGCCACCGCCGGCGCGGCGATCCACTACACCACCGACGGCACCTATCCATCACCGGCCACCACGCTCTATACCGCACCGCTCGCCGGAGTGGTCCCAGGCACCGTGTTCCGCGCCGCCGCCTATCACGACACCATGAATCCCGGCAACGTGCTCGAATTCGTCACCACTGCATGAAGACGCAAGACAACAAGACGCAAGACACAAGACAAGAGACGCCGCGGCGGATCTTCATCTTCTCTTCCTCTTCTCTTGCGTCTTGTGTCTTCAAGTCTTGCGTCTATCTCTCCAACATCCCCCACCACCACTAACTAGAATACTGCCATGGCCGGAATCAATCGCACCACCATCCTCGCTGGCCCTTGCCAGATCGTCTTCGCCGGATCGACCTTCTGGTCCAAGGGCGATGTCACCATCAAGCCCGTGTTCGACAAGTTCGACATCGTAACCTCAAGTTATGGCAAGGTGGACACCCGCACGAAAGGCAGGAAGTACACCATCGATTTCGAGCCTGACGGCCGCATGATGAGCGCCTTGCTGACCATCCTGTGGCCATACGGCTCGCAGGCATTTGGCACCAGCATCTTCGGTACTCCGGGAGCGCGCGGCACCGACCGCCCGCTCAACATCTATGCCGCCGACGGCATCCTGGTGTCATTTTCCAATGCCGCCCTGACCAAGGTGCCAACCCTGCGCCTCGGCGTTGGGGTGACCTGTGCCGGATCCTGCCAGTTCACCAGCCTGCTGGCCAATTCCACGGCCGTAACCGCATCCTCCGCCTACGTCGTTGTGTCAACCGCCGCCATCCCGACGGTGACCACCAGCACCACCGTGGACAACAAGTGGGCCGCCGCCGACATTCTCAGCGGGCCTGCCCTGGCCACTTGGGGCTCAGCTCCATGGGCCGCCTTCTCGGTGGACAATCCGGGCTGGGAAGTGGACACCAATCTCCAACTCTCCAACGTGGATGTCGATCACCTCGGAACCGTTGACATGCTGCTGCAGGGGATGGAAATCACCGCCAAGGCCACTCCGGTGGGACCGAGCGTTTCAGACATCATCACCGCCTTGCGCGGCTCTTTGGAGATGGGCACCAGCCTGTCCACCGCCGGCACCAACCTGGTCATCACCCAGGGCACCACCCCGAAATTGTTGACCGCCACCATCTACAACGCCGCGATGATCGACACGGGACTGGCATGGTCCAACTCGAAAAAGCGTATCGAGTCCTGCCAATGGAGCGCCTGCCGCACCGTCACCTCCGGCACGGCCGATCCGCTGTTTGCCCTCGCCATCAGCTAAGCCCTGGAGTCCGACGGGTCAGACCAGTCCGGCCCGTCGGACCTCTTCCTCTTGTCTTCTGTCTTCTGTCTTCCACTCTTCTGTCTTTTCATGCGCATCGCCCTGGTACATTCCACCGGCACCCTTTGGCTGGCCGGTGATCCGGCCCTGGCGGAACGAAGCCATTCGTCCGCCGGTGGTTTCCGCATCATCCCGCGAATCAACGTGCAGGAAGACGGCTTTGTGAACGGATCGGAGATGACACACACGGACCGCGGCAACCTGGCGGCCACGCTATCATTCGGCACTTCGCGACAGTTCGCCACCCCGGCCGCGGCGGAAATCTGGAGCGCGATGTATGATAGCGTGATGCCGCGCGCCGGTTCGCTGCTGCTGCAAAGCATCGAAGGATCAACGGCCTCCTATGCCGGCTATTTTGGCTGCGTGGTCCAGCCGCCGCAACGCCAGGTGATCGGATGCAGCGTGCAACTCGAATACAGCGTTCTCTGCGGCCTGGCAGAATCCGTGACCTACGCCACTGCCATCCTCGGATCGACGGGCAGCGACAATGCCATCCTGTTCACCGCCGCCTTCCCCGGCACGTCGGGAAACACGCCCACCGTAACTATTGCGGGTATTGCATCCGCCACGGCCGCAGTGGTGGTGGGAGTCACCGGATCCGCCATCACGATCACGCCCGCGGCCAAGGGCGTGATGACAACCAGCTCGATCACCTCACCCACCGCCGCCAACAAGGCGCTCTATCACGCCGGAACCTACGGCGGCAAACCGGCATGGAGCACCGACGGTATCAACGACATCACCACCCAGGGCACCCGTGGCATCTGCTATTACAGCACCGACCGCTGGCTCTACCAATACTGTGTTTCCGGATCGGCGGTCTATGTCGCCACCAAGGTGTCCTCCGCAGCCTTCCCGGACGGTCTCACCGGCTGGACGCTGATCATCGGAACCGGCTCGCCCACCGTCACCGCCACCGCCACCACCGCCGCCATGGCCATCGCTGCGGTCAATGCCTCCGTGGATGCCGCCGCCCTGGTGGTCGCCTCCAACGTGACCGGCTACTCCGGGCTGGCCATCATCGCCGCCGTAAGCCTCACCCATCTCACCGGAGGCACCGGGCTATGAAGAAGACACAAGACTTGAAGACGCAAGACGCAAGACAAGAATCGTTGCGGCAGCTCTTGGTCTTCTCTTCCTCTTCTCTTGCGTCTTGCGTCTTCAAGTCTTGTGTCTTATGAGCGACAGCGACCTCAAAATCACCATCACCACCGTCGCCGACGTGGCCGGCAGCGACGCCACCGCGTCTTCTCTCGACCGCATCCAGGCCGCCGCCAAACGCGCCGGGGATGACGTGGACAAGGCGATGCGCGCGGCCGATGCCGCCAAGCCGCTCACCGAACTCCAAAAGCTCGAATTCGAGCTGCAAAAGGTCACCGCCGAGGCCAAGGTGATGGATGCCGCGCTGGCCAAGATCCAGAGCGCTGGCGGATCCGCCCCCGGCCTCGCCCGACAGATCGAGCAGAAAGATACCCAGCAGGAAATGCTGGCCGGGCAGATCGCCGCGCTCAGCGCCTTGGAATCAAAGGGCAAGGGCGCGGCCGGTGCGATGGTAGGACTCGAAGGCGCTCAAAAAGCGTTGGGCCGCACCACCGGCCAAACTGCCGAGGCCATCGGATACATGGCCCGAGACCTCAACGACATGTTCCTGCGTGGCGGCCGGGGTGCCATCGGTAACACCATGCGCATGACCACCGCACTGGGTGGCACAGCCGGCCTTGGCGCGGCTATCGGCGGCGTGGCAATGGGCCTCGCGCTACTATGGCCTGAACTGAAAAAACTGTGGGAGGCTGATCCCAAGGTGCTGGAAGACAGCGCAAAATTTCTGGATGAAATGGGCAAAAAGGCCAGCGCGCTGGGGATTGAATTGGCCAACAAGAATTTTTCCGATTGGGTCAAGACCGTGGATGCGGGCAGGGACGCATTGGAACGGGAGGGAAAGCAACTGGAGAGAAATGTAGCCATGATGCGCGAACGGCGTGCCATGCAATGGGAAGAAGAAGACGCGCAGGCTGGATTGGCCTTATTGAAAATCGACAACGATCCGAAACTCACGGCGGAAGACAAGATTCGGGAAAGGATGAAACTGAGGGAAGAGGTCGAACAACGAAAGGTCAAACGCTCGATCACGAAGGCCGATGATGAAGTCGTTGACGCCGAGCAAAAGGACAACATCGCGTATGAAAAAGCCGCCGAGGCCAGAAGCGCTTCGGATGTTGCAAATAAAAAGGCGAAGTCAGAGGTGGAGAAACTCAGGCTGATGGAGGCCGCCAAGATTGATTCTGAAAACGCCAAAAACTATGGAGTTCCAGAGGCTCAAAAAGCCCTCAATACCGCAAGGAGTGTTGTCGTCATGGAGTTTCAGAAAGACAGGAAAAACTGGACCGAGGAGGATATCGACAAGCGCGTAGGTCCGGAGCAAAAAGCTTTGGAAGAAGCCCAACATTTGGCAGATTGGAGCCAGCTCAAACAGAGCAAATTGGAAGCTCAGGCAGCAAATGCCAAAAACGCAAAAAAAGAAGCCGAAAAAAAAGCAGCCGAGGTCACCAAGCGGGAAGAGGATTTGGACGCGGCGGATATCGAGAAGGAAAACTCATACGCGATGTCCGAGGAGCGGAAGGCTTCGATTTTGCGTCGGGCTGAAACTGAAAAGCAGGCACGCTCGATAGCGTATCAGGCGGTGGAACAAAAATCTTTCAGAGAACGCCCTGAGCAAGCTAGCGATACGACGGCCAAGGCCGAGCAGAAAGCCGATGCCGAACTGAAGCGACGCGAGACCCTCAGCTTGACCGGCACCCAGGCGGCCAAAGAAGGCCGCAGCCTAAATGCGCCCGGACTTGGCACGGACCGCCTCGCCGACGCGGCGGAAAAACTCCGCAAGCATCCGAACCAGGACAATGAGACAGCAGTGCTGACACTTCTTCACCAGCTCCTTGCCTGGGCCGAGCGCAGCGGGAAATCCGGCGACTCGAAACTGGCATCCCTCCAAGCCCGCATGGCCATCCTTGAGGGCCGGGAAAAAACTACCAGGGATCAATGAACGCGATTTGGTCAGTCAATGGAGTCGCGCCCTCAACCTACGGATTGACGGTGATTGGCGGCCAGTTCCTCAGCGGGCAGGCGTCATCCGTGCGCTTGCACGCGGCCCTCAATGCCGACCTGGCGGGGGATTTCTCCGACGGAGATGCGGTGTCCATCGGCCGCAACGGATCACTGTTTTTTTCCGGCAAGGTGAGGCAGCTCGACAAGGCGGCCGACGACAAGAGCGAGGGCCATGACTACCTAGTCGAAGATGCCTGGGCGGATCTGGAAAAGACCACCTACCAGGAGCCCTGGCACTACGCCGGAGGCGGCACCGTACTGCTGCCGGTTTGCGTGCTCGGAATGAATTCCAGCGGCACCCTGATGAGCGTGAGCGAGCAGATCACCGCGGTGCTGGCTTTCGCGGCATCGGCCGGCATCTCGATCCAGTCCGGAACATTCCCCACCGGCATGGACCTGTGGCCCAGCGAGGCGCATTCGATCTCATGCGCGGAAATCATCCGCCAATGCCTGCGCTACCATCCCGACTGGATTTCATGGATCGACCACACCACCAGCCCGCCGACATTCAATATCAAGACCCGCGCGGCGGCCACGCCGGTGTCGATTGGCATGACCGATTGCGCGAACGTGAAGATCGGCAAGCGGGCGGACCGCATCCCGGCCTGCGTGCGGATTTGCTTCACCTGCTCATCCACGATTGACGATGTGGTGTATCGCAACTACGTCATCGACAAGTACCCGGCCGGCGGCCCTGACAGCGGCCCCGGCGTGCTCTGCACCGACATCGAACTGGCCGGCGGCCAAGCAGCCATTGCCAAGCAGCAGGTGGAGACCTATCCGATCCCGTTCAACGGCTCAAACAGCTCGGCACCGAATGACATCACCACCTACCAGGCCGCCGCCAAGACCTACCTCAAGTGGAAATTTCCCAAGCTGGTGCATATTGCCGCCGATGCTCCCAACGGCATCATCGAACAGGGCGTGCTCGACACGGCTTTCAGCGTAATCAAATTCGGCAAGGCGCTGGTGGTGGACGGCAACGACAAGCCCGTTGCAATCAACCCGCACGCCACCCGCCTGCAACTCCGCAATGACCTCGACGCGCCGCGCGAGCTGGTGCAGGGACCGTTGCCGGAATGGATTCGCAAGCGCAGCGGCATGGTGCAGCTCCGGTTGCTGGTCAAGCCCACCAACACGGCCACCCAGCGTGAACTGGATCTGCTCAAAATGCTGCCCGCGGATGGCATCCTGCCGCCAATCATCGGCACCAACGCCGAAACGAAAATCTACAAGGGCCAGCCGCAGTGGAAAACCACCAGCGACACCGTGCCAACCGGCCTCGCCCAGGCATACTACCAGGCCATCCAAAATTCATCCCTGTTAGACGGCTCGGTGACGTTGGTGGGGACCAACGCGGCATCATACCACGGCTGCACGCTTTCCGTCGGCGGCGGGGATTCGGAGTGGGCTACGATGTTGGCTCCGATCCACTCGATTTCCTGGCAGGCGCAGAATGAAACCGTGGAGGTGTCATTCGGCCCGAATCCGCTGCTTGGAATCACGGACTTTCTGGAATACCTCCGCCTGCTGCGCCGGCGCGGCGTTACCTGGTGGAGTTCCGGTGAACGCGCCAGCGCCGAGATCGGTTCGGATACCGAATCCAGCGCCCACGGAGACAACGTAACCGGAGGGGTTTTGCCATGACCCGCTTTTCTCCATCTTCGCCCGCTCCGGACTCGCCGTTTTTCGTGTCCATCACCATGGGCGGCACGCCGGCCTCGCCCACCTGGAGTGCCATCGTGGCACCGGGCCGGGTGCTGGAACGCCGGCGGGCCACGCTTGCGACAAACATGCTTTTCTGGGTGCCGGATAATTTGCTTACCGCAGGCGTTCCCACGCGCTTCTCGGCCACCTCCGGCTATGCGATTTACGTGAGGGTGACCGAGCACAACCCGGATACCGACGTGACTGCGGTGACGATTGTCACCGGTGCCACGAACTTGCAGAGCACAGAGTCTGGCAGCTACACGACGTATTATTACAAGCTGGCCGAATTCGCGACCGATGCGGATGGAAACTTGATCACGCAACCCTGCCTGATGGGCTCGCATATCTATCATTGGCCGGAGGGCAAGGGACTGAATCTGAAGGTTTCGATGTGGGATGTGGGAGCATGCGGGTTCTACGTACCAAAGGGCAGCGCCTACGATGTCATCCACTACTGGCGGAAGGGAATTTACATCGGAGTTGATGAACCCGCAACGGGACCGGATTACGTTCAGGAAGTCTCCAAGCTGGAATGGGAAGAGCCATGATCACGATCACTGTCAGGGATGGGTTGGGGGCAAGGGTTACCACGCTGGCGAATTGCCTTTCAGCGCATGATGAGGTCGCCTTCGGTTGGGCCGAAAACGAGCATTGCCCGCTGGCCCATGACACGGTTTTCCCGAACGGGATTCCGGGCGTGCATTTCACCGAACCCGTGGGCGATGGATGTTTCACGGATTGGAACGCGCGACCGTTTTTTTCATGGGACGGCGCCAAGAACCGGAAGCGTGCCAATGCCGCCTATGCGAGGATCATGCTGGCGATGTCCGGAGAGGCGAAACCGGGCTGCCAGGTGGGAGTGTGTGGCCGCTTTTTGCGCAACCCGCAAGGGCGGCCGGAAACGCTCGCCGCGAGCGCTTCGCGGGCGGCCCGCGACGCCGGCGCGAAAACGGTTTTTTTGCTCTGCGACCAGCACCGGGAATCAATCTCCGAATCACTGCGCACGGCCGGCCTGGAAGTGGTGTTGCCGGCCTGCCCGCCACTCGCCTCTGACTTGGCTCGTGGATGCCTCGATACCCGGCTTTTTCTCGACGATTGGAAAACCCTTTTGGCCTGCCCGATCATCGTGGCGATCAACCCCATCACCTGCCTGCTCAACCCCGCCCGAGCCGCCGGGCGCGAAATCGTTTATGCGACATGACGGCGGCCCTCATCATCGGCCAGGAAATATTCTACCTGGCGGGCCATCCCGATAAGACCGAACGGGAATTTTCCAGTTGCCAAAACCTGCGGATTTCCGGCCGGGTGAGCGTGCAGCAAAGAGCCCGCATTCGCGCCGCAGCAGTGGAGCACATTGACCGCGGCAACCTGGCCACCAAGGTGAGCTTTTCAGTCACCCGCCAGTTTGCCACGACGGTCGCCGCAGAGCTGTTCGCGGAAACCATGGAAGACGCAGCCGAACTCTCCGGCATCCTCGTGCTGCGTGCCGATGGCAACGCTGCCCCGGACACGTACATTTACAATTGCCGTGCGGTGGTTCCTCCGCCCGAGCGCGAGGTGACCGGACGCTCTGTGCGGCTGGATTACACGGTGGACTGCGGTGCGTTCGTGCCGGAGGGACTAACCGCCTATCCGCCGGCTCCGGTGCCGCCGGCATTGCTCACCCGGATCGTCGATGAAAACGGAGCAAACGGCTGGGAAAAATGGTTTGATGTCGGGTTCGACGTGCCGGAGATTTTGAGCGGATCGGCGGCCTCGACTTTGATCGGCAGCGGCGTGTCCTATGAGCTGATTTGGAGCGAGGATTTGGGATCGTGGGTCACCGGCCGATTTGTCGATTGCGCAGGCAGTCCGGTGGACAACGGCAACGGCACCTGGCGCTATTGGTGCCGCTCGATTTACCCGTGCCGTGCCGAGCACTCCACGGCCCATCTCTGGGCCGAGCCCACCGAGGGCCAGCAAGACACTCGGAACAACCCGCTGACAGCCCTGCGGATCGCCGGCGCGCTCCAATCCCTGCCGCATTTCCCCTACACCATGCCCACCGCTGCCGCGCAACTTCAAACCGACTTGCGGGCGCTAGGTTGGACCGGCGCCACAGTGACCGCCACCTCCGCCGTGGCGTGGCGGATCGACATCCCATCGGTGCCGGTTTCATCCTATGAAATCGACTCCAAAATCTACTGGCCGTATTACATTTCCTACGGTGGCCTGTTCGCTTTCGTGGTGGACGGATTGAACTTCTCCGGCATCTTCCTCAATGGTGCCGGCGTTCAGACCAACATGACCACCCAATTCTGCCGACTCAACGCAACCTCACACTGACCATGCAACCGGAAACCTACGTCGTTTTTCCCAGCCCTGTCACACTGCGCATTTCCCGCCTGCCGAATCCCCGGCCGCGGGCGATAGCTGACCAGCCAACTGAGCCTGTGGCCCAGGTTTTCGAGCGCCTGCTTTTGTGGGTGCGGATCGATCCCATACGCCGGGAAATCTTAGCCCATCTGCCGCCTATCCCGGCCCCTCTTCCGCTCTATTCCCAGGCAGATTATTCTGGCGCCTGTGGCGACACCATGGATGAGCACGCTGCACGCGTCCTGCAACTCCTCGGCAGCGACCCTGCAACCGTCTTGCAGCTCCTCATAGACGGCCAGCCGATTCCCGATCCTCCCCAGCGCGTCCCCCGCGAAATTGCTAATTGGCGTGGCAAGGTGGTGTTGGCCATGGCCGGACATCTTCCGGCCGCCGAGGCGTTTATTGACGCCCTTCCCGATCCACAGCGCACCGTTGCCCGTGCTGCCTGGGATGGCGATGCCAAGTTCTCCCGCAACAGTCAGACGGTATTGGCTCTGGGTCAGGCTCTCAATCTTTCCGCAGCCGGTCTTGACTCCCTTTTCATCGCCGCCGATTCCATCATCGTTTGACTTCTTCGCCAGGTCAAATTTCTAATCTGTCCGACGTTTTTTCTAATGTTTCGCGGCGGGTTACCGGGGGACAGGAGTGTCCCCCCTCCGGCGCGGCGAGCAGGCTGTATTTGATCCACGAGATTCCCAAGCGGTATATTCGCGCGGAGCGGGAGTGAGGGGGAAAGTTGCAGCGGAAAGACCATTCGCAGTGATCGCGTACATCATCGGCATGATGGCGGATAACAACTCGTTCAAACGGGCTTTGGGTGTCATTTTCGCCGCGCTGGCGACCCTGTCTGCCGCGGCGGAGTCGGGCGGGCCGTGGACGACGGCCACGCGGGACGGGCGGGTGGAGGCGAGCCGGGGTGGAACCTTGCAGCTGGCCTGGCAGAGTGAACCGTTGGCGAAACCCGCCGGTGGCGCGAAATTTGCGGCCAGCGCGTTTCTCCATCCACTGCGCACGCCGTGGGGCTTTGGATGGACCAATCCGCACCCCCCGGACCACCTGCATCACCTGGGTCTATGGTCACCGCGGAAACGGAGTGGCTCGTGTGGCTGGGCAAGTGACCGGATTCAATCCGCTTGAGGTCGCGATTTTTTGATGCAGGGCATGCTTCGTTGTGCTGGGATTTCCCGCGTGACTCGCCAGCGCCGACCAACATCCGCCCTGTTATATTATCGAAGGGCGTCGTGTCTTGATCGACGTCTTGGAAATGGAAGCCGACGCGGCGTGGTTGCCAGCGGTGACAAAATGGCGGTCCGGCAAACGAGAAAAGTACGTGAGAGGCTGACAGGCTTGATCAAGCGCCTGGAAGGATTGCGCCGAGACGGCGCAACCACGGCCGGCGGCGAGCCGCCGCCGCTACGACCCTAACAGCGACGCCGCCATCGCGCGGGCCTGTTCGCCGCCGCCGCCTAGCATGCGGACGAGTTCATCGATGCGGGTGGCGCCGTGAACGCGGAACAGGCGCGAGCGGGTGCGGCCACCGCTCACTTCCTTTTCCACCACGAAATGGTCGCTGGCACTGGCCGCCACCTGCGGGAAATGAGTGATGGCGACGACCTGGTGCCGCGTGCCCAAGGCGGCCATCTTGCGGCCCACCGCACGGGCCACCTCGCCGCCGACATTGGCGTCGATTTCGTCGAAGACCATCAGCGGGGTGGCGTCTTGCTCGGCCAGCGCGGATTTGACGGCGAGCATGACGCGGCTGATTTCCCCGGACGAGGCGATCTGGCGGAGCGGCAGCACGGGTTCGCCGGGATTCGGGCCGAATTGGAATTCGATGGATTCGAAACCCTGCGGGCCTGGTTCGGTTAGAGCCTGGAGCGGTGCCTCGAAGCAGGATTGGATGAAGCCGAGGTCCTTGAGCTGGCTGGAGATTTCCCTGGCGAGCTTCGGGGCGGCCTTGCGCCGCGCTGTGGTTAGAGTCTTACCCGCGGCGTCGAGAGCGGCGCGGCAGGCGGCCAGTTCGGCTTCCAGGGCGGCGATCTTCTCGCCGCGGTTTTCGATTGTGTCGAGGCGCGCGGCGGCGGCTTCGCGGCGGGCCAGCACGTCGGTTAGAGAGGGTCCGTATTTGCGCTTGAGCGACTCTATCAGATTAACGCGCTCCTCGAGGCTGGCGGCGGCGGCGGGGTCGATGTCGAGTTCCCCGGCGTATTGGGCGAGGGTGGTTTCGAGGTCCTCGAGTTCGCGGCAGGCGGTTTCGAGCGAGGCGGTACGGTCGCGGATCGAGGGGTCGAGTTTTTCGAGGTCGCGGATGTGGCGTTGGACTTCACCGAGGCGTTCGAGGATGCCGTCCTCGCCATTGAGGGCGGCGACGGCAGCGGCGGCGGCTTCGACGAGGCGGGTGGCATTGGAGGCGCGGCGCCAGCGGTCCTCGAGGTCCTGTTCGTCCGCGGCCTGGAGGTTGGCGTTATCGATTTCCTGGACTTGATAGCGGAGCAGTTCGAGTTCTTGCTCGCTGGCGTTCTCGGCGTGGCGGACTTCCTCAAGTTCTGCGGTTTTGGCACGCCAGGCGCGGTGATGTGCGCGGTAGCTGGCGTGGGCGGCGTCTGCGCCGGCGTAGGCATCGAGCATGGAGAGTTGGCGTTCGGTGGAGAGCAGCGACTGGTGCTCGTGGGGGCCGTGGAGATCGACGAGGTGTTCGCCGAGGCGCTTGAGCAGCGCGAGGGTGACCGGCGAGTCGTTGACAAACTGGCGGGTGGCGGCCTGGCCGATGCTGCGGCGGACGATGAGTTGGGTTTCGTCGCAGGGGGCGAGGCCGCCGTCTTCGAGAATGGCATTGATTTCGGCGGGGTCCTTGAGTTCGAAGACCGCCTCGACCGAGCACGTCTCCTCGCCGGTGCGGATCAGGGATTTCTCGGCACGCTCGCCTAACACGAGTTTGAGCGCCCCGACGATGACGGACTTTCCGGCACCGGTTTCGCCGGTCACGCCGATGAGGCCGGGGCCGAGTTCCCATGCCAGTTCGTCAACAAGGGCCAGATTGCGGATTTTGAGAAGGGTGAGCATGCGGGCAACTGCGGAACGCACGCAGTATGCAGCTTGCCGCTACGGAATCAACCACCGGCTTGCTTTTCGCAGACACGTGCCTCCACGTTCGCAACGTCCCTGAACTTGGCAATCTCAAACGCAATGGCGTCAACAACATAATGCCTGGCATTTCATGCTGCCGCCCGCCTGTTGCCCGGAAAAATCCGCTTGCGTTCCTTGTGCGGCGCGGCCAGGATGGCGGCACCCGAGGCGGCTTGGCGGAATTGGTAGACGCGCTCGACTCAAAATCGAGTTCTAACGAGTGTGGGTTCGAGTCCCACAGCCGCTATTCCCCCCCCTGGCCGTCAGTATGCCCCGCACCATTGGAATCATAGCCGGGAACGGAGTCTATCCGGAGACATTCATCGCGGCGGCGCGGGAGCATGCCCCTGGCATTCGCTTGGTCGTCGCCGCATTCGAAAACGAAACCAAACCCGAACTCAGCGCGCTGGCCGAGGCTTGCGAATGGTTCCGGGTCGGGCAAATGGGCAAATTGATCCGGTTTTTCCGCAAGGAAGGGGCGACGGAGGCGGTGATGGTCGGGCAGATCGCGCCGAAGAACCTGTTTGATCTGCGGCCGGATTTGCGGACGCTGGTTTTGTTAGCCCGGCTGAAGGAGCGCAACGCGGAGACGCTGTTTGGCGGGATTGGCGAGGAGTTGGCCAAGGACGGCATCACGCTGCTGCCGGCCACCACGTTTCTGGAAGACCATCTGCCGGGGCCGGGGCCGGTGTGCGGTCCGGCGTTCACCAAGCGGCAGCTTGCCGATGCCGCGTTCGGGTTCCGCATCGCCAAGGCCACCAGCGCGCTGGACATCGGCCAGACGGTGGTGGTGCGCCACGGCACGGTGCTTGCGGTGGAAGCGTTTGAAGGCACCAACGCCTGCATCCGGCGCGGCGGCGAACTCGGTCGCGGCAAGGACGTGCTGCTGGTGAAGGTCTCCAAGCCCAATCAGGATTTCCGCTTTGACGTTCCGGTCATCGGCCAACAAACCTTGGAGACCTGCGCCGCGGCCGGGGTTTGCGGCATTGCCATTGAAGCGGGAAAAACCCTGATGTTAGAGCAAGCCGCCATCGCCCGCCTGTGTCAACTGCACAAGATCGGCATTCATGCCGTGACGTGACCCGGCCTCATCCCTTGGCCGGGTAGCGGTAATGGCCGAGGATGTGATAGTCGAACAGGGCGTTCTCCCATTTCACGTTGGAGTCGAGGTGGTGGACGACCCACGGCTGCGCGGCGTTGCCATCCGGGTTGGGGACGACGATGCCGATGTGGGCTTCGGCCGAGTGGTTGCCCACCAGCGCCCAGACCACGATGTCGCCGGGATGATAATCGGCGGGGTTGCGGCTGGAAGAACTGAGTTCCTTGCCCTTGCGACTGAAGAACCGTTGCAGGTTGAGGGTGCGGCGGTGATCCATGTTGCCGTCCGGCGCGGTCACGCCGGGGAAAATCTGCGGATAAAGCGCGAAGTTTTTCGCCATGTCCTCGTGGACTTCCACCTGCAGATCGATGCCGAGCTGGCGATAGCAGCGGATGATGACATCCTCGGCTTTGCCCTTGCCGGAGGGCACGTCGCCATTCGGGTAGGGAATGGTGTAGTAGGCCGGCTCGTAGGCGATGGATTTGTGTGAGTGGGCCAAGGCGGCGGCGGCCAGGCGGTCGCCGAAGGAGCCGGAGCGTTCCAGGGAGGAAATCAGAAGCCGGGCCTGTTCCTGCGAGCCACCGCTTTGTGCCGCGCGCACGAAGGGTGCCAATGGCCGTCCGAACCAGAAGATGATGGCCCCGGCAATGACCAGAATGACCCAGCCACCAAAGAAATTCTGACGCTTGGGCTTTTGCGGACGCGGGCCGATGTATTCGATCGTGTGGTAGTAGCCGGATCGTTTCTTGGCCATGGAGGGAAGGGGGAAAGGGTGCCGTGCGCGGGAGTTATGGCGCGTGCCGCGCGGCTTGGCCATCATTTTGCATCATATCACAAGAAATATTTTTCCGGACGCTCGCGGCGGACGGTCCGGGCCGAGGCCGCAACTGGTTTGTTAGAACGTTCATGCGGGCTGGCTGCGCAGTGTATCAAGGTAATCTTCAAGGGAATTGAGGCAGGCGCGGCGGGTCTCGGCATGACGCGGCAGCCTGGCCGTGACGGTGACCCCGGCGATGAGGGCGACGAAAAACGCGGCTTCCGCCGCCGGCTGGATCGAACGATGAATCCGGCCCGCGGTCTTGCCGCGCTCCAAGAGTCGGGCGATGGCGCCGCGCCAATGGTCGAAGATTCGCTCCAAGCTCGTGCCTAACAAATCGTCGCCGGCGGTGACTTCAGCGGCGAGGGTGCTGAGGGTGGCGGTGGCATCGCCGGGTGCCAGCTCGCCGAATCGGAGGCGGCACAGGGTTTTCAGCGCCTCCACGGAGTCGGCCTGCTCCAGCGGGCCGATCCACAGGACGTCGATGGCGCCTGCGAGCCGCTCTTCAATCCAGGCTTGCGCCAGGCTGCGCTTGTCCGGAAAATGATGAAACAACCCGCCTTTGGTCAGCCCGGCCCGCAGCACCACGCTGCCAAGCCCGGTGCCAACATAGCCGGTGCGTGCGAATTCCTCACCGGCGGCATCCAGTAAGGCCGAACGGGTGAGCTGGGGCTGCTTTTTGCGCTGAATCATGCGGGTAGAATACCGACCGAAAGGTATGCATGCAAGCTGCGACTTGGATCAGAAGCCGTCGGCGAGCCGTGAGACGAGGGCCTCGGCGGCGCGTTCGAAGGCGTCGGGCAAAGCGTTGTTGCGAGCGGTTTGGAGGTCGGCATCGACGAAGAGTTGGCTCGAGCCGACTGAATAGCCGTAGGCGAGAACGCGGGTGGGATCCTTGGCGTCCTTGAGGGTCCAGATGAGGGTGATGGTGTTGACGAGTTCCTCGGGGTGGAGGGTATCGAGGCGGCGGCCGCGGATGGCTGAGTAGTTGATGGTCTTGATCCGCCCGTAGAGGATGGCATCGGCGTGGGCGCTGTCGGTGATGCGGTAGGTGCCGTCTTGGGAGAACGCGCTGGAGACGGCGGAGGTGGCGATGGTTTCGGCCTTGGGGTGCTGGGTGTCGTTGGCGAACATTGGCACGGCGATGGACTTGACTTTGGCCATGGCCGCCGGCTTGGCACTGCCAAGGTGGTAGCCGGCGCAGGAAACGAGCAACAGCAGGGGGCAGAGCAGGAGGGACAACTTCATGCGGAAGGGCGGCGGGAAGGCGGCATCATTCGCCGAGTTCTTTGAGGCGCGCGCGGGAGGCATCGTGGAGGTGGCCGGCGGGGGCGCGTTTCAGGACGTCGCGATAATAGACTTTGGCGGATTCAAACTGTTTGGTCTTGTAGTAGTACTCGGCGATGTCGAAGGATCCTTGGAGTTCACGGGAACCCAGGTTGGCGAGAAGTTTGCGGGCTTCGGCATTGCGGTGATGGGAGGGATATTGGGCGAGGTAGTCGTTGAATGCCTCGCGTGCCAAATCCAGCGTGGCTTGGTTGCGGTTGCCGCGGTCGGCGTCTTCGGTCAGCACGACGCCGATGCGGAAGAGGGCCTCGGGGGCCTCGCTGCAATCGGGTTGGTCATGGACGATCTGGCGGTAGGCTTCAATGGCTTTGGCGGACTTGTGGTCGCTTTGGTAGAGTTCGCCGATGGTGAATTGGGCGTGGGCGGCGGTGGGGGTTTTGGGGGCGTTGTCGCGGACCTGGCCGAGCATTTCGACGACCTTGTCGGTGCCGAGTTTGGAGTGGATGCCAAGGAAATTCTTTTTCACTTTGCCGTCGGCGGCGGCTTGGGCGATTTTCGCCTGTTTGTCGAGGGCGGCGGCATAGAGGTTACTGGCTTGGAAGCGGGTGAGAAACTTTTGATAGGCATCGAAGGCGTTGACGATTTGGCCGTCCTGTTCGAGCAATTCGGCTTGGCGGAAGCGAGCCTGCGGCGCGGAGCTGGCGAAGGGGTAGCGGGTGGCGGTTTGATCGTAAAGCTTGATGGCACGGGCTCGTTTGCCGGCGTCATCGGCTTGTTTGGCCTTGAGAAAGAGCGATTCGCCTTCGCCGGCCGCGGCGCGGTTGTTGCCAGCCATGAGCGGCAAGTCCGTGGACGAGTCGCAGGAGAGCAGCACAAGACCGGTCATGGCGCACAACATAGGGGAAATAAACCGCAGGGTCATGCCGGGGAGCATAGGTGCTTTTCGGCCTGCGGGAAGCGAAAATTCAGGATTCGTTGCCGCTCGTGCGCGGGCTTGGGGATTTTCCCTCGGGCGGCGAGTGCGGGCGGGCAAGATCGGGTCTTGCACGGGTGGCACAATCGTGCAGTCTCCGGCGATGCGCGCCCGTCTGATATTGCTAGGGATGGTTGTCGCCGCGGTGGGCGGCGGGGTCTATTGGTGGTTGCAAGGGCGGAGCGTGCCGCGGCATGGTCGGGCGGCGTTGGCGCAGACCGAGGCGATTCTCGCGCTGGGGCCGCGGCCGCCGGGGTCGGCCGGCTTGCAGGCGGTGCGCGAGCGCTTGCGGGCGGAGTTGACGGCGGCCGGGTGGGTGACAGCCGGGCAGGCGTTTGAACGCAGCACTGCGCTGGGGATGGTGAAGTTTGACAATCTGCGGGCCCGGTTTCCCGCGGGAGATGCCGAGCCCTGGCAGCGGCCGGTGAAGGGCTTGTTGTGCGCGCACATGGACTCGAAACTGTTCAAGCACGAGGTGTTTCTCGGGGCGGATGATGCGGCCTCCGCCTGTGGGGCGATGCTGGAAATCGCCCGGGTGCTGGCGACCCAACGACCGGAACAGGCGAAGCAAATGGAGTTGGTGTTTTTCGACGGGGAAGAGGCCTTTGAGAAAGACATCACCACGTTCGACGGGCTTTACGGCAGCCGCCATTATGCCAGCGAATGGCCGCCCGGGCTGGCAAAGCCGCGCTTCGGTGTTTTGTTAGACATGATCGGCCATCAGGATCTGGCGATCCGGCTGCCCTCCGATACCCCCGAGTCCTTGCGGGAGGCGGTGCTGGCCGCCGCAAAAAAAGAAGGGGCCGGGAAATTCTTCGGCATCGCCGCGGGCCCTATCACCGACGATCATACGCCGCTGAATCGGGCCGGCATTCCCACGGTGGATCTCATTGGGGATTTCAGCTCCAGGCCGTGGTGGCACACCACCGGCGACAGTCTCCATCATATTTCACCCGCATCCTTGGATGTTTCCATCCGGGTCACGCTTCGATTGTTAGACGGGCTGTTGCAGGGCGCTTGAACCCGAACTCCGAAGTTACAAATGGTGCGGAAATCCATACCAGAAAATCCGTGAAATCCGTGTAATCTGTGGTTTCAAGAACGAATCTTGGATTTCAACTTCCGTTTTCGGCTTGAACATGGACCCGCGGCGGTCCGAGCAGGTGAAACGACGCGGGTAAACGGCCGCGAAATCAGCGACGGCCACAGACCGCCGCTTGGCTGCGCTCTCATTTGCCATCGCCGCCCTTGCAGAGCATGGCGGGAAGGAGCATGAGGAGGCCAAACACGAGGAGCACCGCCCCCCAAATCAGGTTGATGTTGTGGTGCAGGGATTTGGCATACATTTCCGTGTCGCCTTGGGTCAGCAGCCCTTGGCCGACCAGGATGACACCGAGGAGCAGGAAGAAGAAACCGATTGGTTTGCGAAGATCGAGGCCCATGGGAGTGATGAGTTGGGGGTGAATGACGCGTGCTTTACCAGAAGATGATGTTGAGGATGAGGCAGCCGAACAAGAGAATGACGCCAAGGACGGATGGCCGCAGGAACCAGGAATCCTCGCGATCCACGATCTTCGGCGTGAGCGAATACACCAGGCCGGTTAGCTCCTCATCGGTCTTGGTGCGGGCGGTGGCCACCGACACCCCCAGCGTGATGGCAAAACAAGCGATGAACGCGAAGCTGGCGAGCCAGAAGTTCTGTGCCATGTCACTGGGGAACGTCAGGCGAGTTGGCACGTCGGCGAGGCTCTTGCCCATCAAACTCCAGAGATAACCGCCCTTGATGCCAAGGGCGTTGCCCGAGGATGTGGAGAGCGCGTGGAACAAGGCCGAGGTGCCGATTCCGCCGAGCAGGCCGAAGAAGGCGCCATGGCTGGTGGTGCGCTTCCAGAACATGCCGAGCAGGAAGGTGGCGAACAGCGGCGCGTTGACGAAGCCGAACACCAGTTGGATGATGTCCATGGCGTTGGACCAGTGGCTCACCAGATAGGCGCAAACGATGCTCAGGAGAATTCCCACCAAGGTGATCGCGCGGCCCATCCAGGCATAGTGTTCGTCGCTCTTGTTCGGAGCGAGATACGCCTGATAGAGGTCGTAGGTCCAGACGGTGTTGAACGCGGTGACATTGCCGGCCATGCCGGACATGAACGAGGCCAGCAGTCCCGTTAGGGCCAACCCGAGCAAACCGGGCGGACAGTATTTTTTCACCAGGGAAAGGATCACGCCGTCATAATCGTTTTCCGCCACGGCCTCTTGGAGTTGATTCTTCACGGTGGCCTCATCCAGGGTGGCGGAGTCCTTGACCAGGGCCGCCACTTTTTCCTTGCTCATCTTCATGCCGGTGGCCGCGCTCACGCTCGCGAATGCCGCGTCGGGGCTCATCGCGACGGCCGCTTTGACGGCCGGCAGCGCTCTGGCATATTCGGCGGCGGCCAAGGGCTTGGGCGGCAGCCGGTAGCCGTCTTTTGCCGTCAGCGCCAGGCCGGCTGCAATCATGCCGGGCAAAATCACCAGAATCGGGAAAAGCATTTTGGGCACCGCGGCGATGAGCGGGGTGCGGCGTGCGGCGCTCATGTTTTTCGCGGCCATCGCCCGTTGCACCACCAGGAAGTTGGTACACCAATACCCGAAGGAAAGCACAAAGCCCAGGCCAAAAAGCATCGCAAACACGTCCACTCCCATCGGGTTTTGGGCCGGTCCCGCGAGCAGTGGCTTCCATGCGCTGGTCCAGGCGTCCGGTCGGAAGGTGTTGGTGTTGAGTTCGAGGGCGGCGGGATTGGCGGCAACCTTGCCTAACAGGTCTTTCAGATGGTCCCAGCCGCCGACGTCCTGCAAGCCCAGGTAAACGACCGGGGCGAAGCCAAGCACGATCATGAAAAACTGCAGCACTTCGGTATAGATGGCGGAGGTCAGTCCGCCCTTGAGCACGTAGGCCAGCACGATGGCCGAGCAAATCCACAGACTCACGTCGTAGTTCCAGCCTAACAGTTGATGGAGGAGTTTCGCCAGCGCGTTCATCGAGATGCCCGAGGCGAACATCGTCATGACGGCGAAGGAAATCGAGTTGAGGCAGCGGGTCCGCTCGTCGAAGCGCAGTTTCAGATACTCCGGCACCGAGCGGGCCTTCGACCCGTAGTAAAACGGCATCATGAAGACGCCCAGGAAGATCATGGCCGGAATTGCTCCCACCCAGTAGAAATGGCAGGTCGCGATGCCGTATTTCGCGCCGCTGGCGGTCATGCCCACCAATTCCAGCGCGCCGAGGTTGGCGGACAGGAAGGCCAGCCCGGTGACCCACGCCGGAATCGAACGGCCCGAGGTCAGAAAGTCCGCCGAGGTCTTCATGTAGCGCTTCAGCGCAAATCCGATCCCAAGGACGAAACCAACGTAAATCAGCAGAATCGCGTAATCGACCGCGGCCAGATTGACCGCATTTGCAAGGAATAACGCGCCATTTGCAGGGAAGAGCGAAGTCATGCGCGGGAGGGTGTGGGGATTTTTCCGGGGCGTCAATCAAAAGAAACGGGAATGCGTTAATCCGGTTTTCCGCGCAGGCAGAAGGCATGAGCCAGCGGAGTCCTCGCCATGACGGCTTGACAAATCCAGCGGGGAGCCGTTGTTTTCCGCCCGACCCAACCCATTATTCGTTCTCATGGTATCGTTTGACTCCCTTCGCTTCGGACTGCCATCGCTGCTTGCCGTCGCAGGATTTGTTTCGGTTGCCGCTGCCGGGCCAAAAATCTTGCCCGTGTTGAACAAGCCCATCGCCGATCTTTCCAGCATCCCAATCGCGTCCGTGGCGCTCAACCTCAACAATGCGTTCGGAACCGAGGCGATCGACAATCAAGTGGTGAGATTCACCTCGCAGTTTGTCCACTCAGACAATACTCCGATCATATTGGACATGGCGCTGTTCAGCAACCGGACGCCAGTCACTCGAACGAATTTTCTCAATTATGTGAGCACAGGCAATTACGTGAATTCGTTCATTCACCGCAGCGTCCCCGGATTTGTGATTCAAGGCGGTAGCTTTTATGTTGACGCGGGAGATAATATTCAGGAAGTGCCGACGAACCCGCCGATTGCGAATGAGTTTGGGGTTTCCAACACGCTTGGCACCATTTCCATGGCCAAGGCGGACGGCGATCCTAACAGTGCAACCAGCGGATGGTTTGTCAGCCTTGGGGAAAACTCCAACAAGCTCGATCCGCAGAATGGAGGATTCACGGTCTTTGGACGCGTCACCAAGGATACTTTCGTCAATGCCCAGTTGTTCGGCTACCCCTACGTTTTTCCAATCTACTCCTACCCGGCTCCCTTCTCGGAGCTTCCTCTATTTTATAAACACGTTGCCTACAGCTCTTTAATTCCGGATCTGATCCTGTTTACGGACGTGTCGATGGTCCCACTCCCCGCCGGACAGGCAGGGGAGACCACCACGCTCACTTACACCGTGGTCTCCAACAGCAACCCTGTGGTCGCGGCCGCCTCCATCCAATCGCCTGCCACCTTGAATCTGGTCCCTCAGGCGGGCCAAACCGGAACCACCAACATCACGGTGCGGGCGACTGACAGCGTCGGCAATACGGTGAACGACACCTTTTCCTTCACGGTAAACCCGACCGACACCTATGCCACCTGGGCCACACGCACCACGTTCCCCGGCGGCCAGAGCGGGGCGGGGCAGGATCCGGACGGCGATTCTCTAGCAAACCTGCCGGAGTATGCGTTCCTTGGCGATCCGGCCGTCGCCAGCCAGGCGCCGCTTCCGGTTCCGGGCAAGACCGGGCTGTCACCGGCGCCGCAATTCCTGACCCTGAGTTTCGCGCTGCGCAAGTTCACCAGCGGCCTGAGCTACGTGGTGGAGGCGAACGACCAACTGAGCGGCACCTGGTCGCCGGTCTGGAGTTCGGCGGATGGCTTGGGAAGTGCCCAAGTGGTCAGCTTCACCGACCAAGCGGACCGGACCTTGGTGACGATCAAGGACAATGTGACAATTGGCTCCCGGCCACAGCGTTACATGCGGGTGCGGGTGGCGCAGGCCTTGTAGCACTTGAGGCGCGTGCGGAGGATCCTCTCGCCCGTCGGCAAAATCCTTGCCGACGGCTTGCCACGAGCGCGGGATGGTCCGCAGCGCAGGAGGCTGGCGAGACGTGGCGCCGCGGACCAGCACTTCGCATAAACGGCTTTTTTTACCTCAAAATCTGCTATTTGGTGGACCTGGCCCGCGTTTAGGGATTCCTTGGGTGGGTGAACTCTTCAACCTCCTGTGCCATGGGCACGCTCGACGCAAACGAAGCGGTTGCCGCCGTTGCTTACCGACTCAACGAGTTTTTCGCCATTTACCCGATCACGCCGTCGTCGCCGATGGCGGAGTTTGCGGACGAATGGTCGGCTGCCGGACGCAAGAACCTGTGGGGCGCGGTCCCCAGCGTGTTGGAAATGCAATCCGAAGGCGGTGCCGCCGGCGCCCTGCACGGGGCCTTGCTGGCAGGCTCGCTCAGCGCGTCGTTCACGGCCTCGCAGGGGCTGCTGCTGATGATCCCTAACATGTATAAGATCGCCGGCGAACTGCTGCCGTTCTGCCTGCACGTCACGGCACGCGCCCTGGCGACGCATGCGCTGAGCATCTTCGGCGATCACTCGGACGTGATGGCCTGCCGCCAGACGGGCTTTGCGATGATGGTCGGCGGCTCGGTGCAGGAAGCGCAGGATACGGCGGTCATTTCCCAAATGGTCACCTTGCGCTCGCGGGTGCCGTTTCTGCACTTTTTCGACGGGTTCCGCACCTCTCATGAGGTTTCCAAAATCGCGCTGCTGAGTGATGATGACCTCCGCAGCCTCATCGATGAGGATAGCGTCGCTGCCAACCGCGGGCGCGCACTGACGCCGGACCACCCGGCAATCCGCGGCACGGCGCAAAACCCGGACGTGTTTTTCCAAGCCCGCGAAGGCTGCAATTCGTTCTACGACGCCCTCCCGGGACTGGTTAGAGAAGCGATGGACGCCTTCGCCGCCCGCACCGGTCGCGCTTACAAGCCTTTCGATTACGAAGGCGACCCTGCCGCCGAGCGGGTCATCGTGATGATGGGTTCGGGAGCCGAGGCCGCGGGTGAGGCCGTCGGCTGGCTCAATGACAACGGCGCAAAGACCGGCTTGGTCAAGGTCCGGTTGTATCGTCCGTTTGCGGTGGAGGATTTCGCCGCGGCGCTGCCCAAGACGGTCAAGTCGATCGCGGTGCTCGACCGCACGAAAGAGCCCGGCGCGGTGGGAGAACCGTTGTTCCTCGATGTGGTTGCCGCGCTGCGCCAGGCCGAAACCCTCGGCCTGCTCAAGGACACCCACGCCATCCGTGTGATCGGCGGACGTTATGGTCTGGGCTCCAAGGAATTCACGCCGTCGATGGTCAAGGCGGTGTTTGACGAACTCGCCAAGGCCGCGCCCAAGACGATGTTCTCGGTGGGCATCAACGATGACGTCACCGGCCTCTCGCTCGCTTACGATCCGGACTTTGAAGTGGTGCCGACCGGCATGAAACAGGCGGTCTTCTTCGGCCTCGGCTCGGATGGCACGGTCGGCGCTAACAAAAACAGCATCAAGATCATCGGCGAGGGCACCGACAACTTCGCCCAAGGCTATTTCGTTTATGATTCGAAGAAGGCCGGCGCGATGACCGTTTCCCATCTGCGCTTCGGCCCGGCGCCGATCCGTTCGACCTATCTGATTCGCAGCGCCGAGTTCGTCGCCTGCCATCGCTTCGATCTGCTCCACCAGATCAACGTGCTTGATTACGCCAAGCCCGGCGGAATCTTCCTGCTCAACTCGCCCGGTGATCCGCACGAGGCGTGGGACCGCATGCCACTGGACCTCCAACAAGAGATCATTGCCAAGAAACTGGTGTTTTACGCCATCGACGCCAGCACCGTGGCCCGCAACTGCGGCATGGCCGGGCGCATCAACACGATCATGCAGACGTGTTACTTCGCCATCTCCGGCGTGCTGGAGAAAGACGAAGCCATCGCCGCCATCAAATACGCGATCAAGAAAACCTACGGCAAGCGCGGCGACGCCGTCGTCCAACAAAACTACGATGCGGTGGACCGCACGCTCGAAAACCTGGTCCGCATCGAATACCCGCAAACCACCACCTCCAGCGTGCGTTCGACGCCGCTTGTTCCGGCCAACGCGCCGGACTTCGTGCAACGCATCACGGCCCTGATGCTCGGGGGCAAGGGCGACCTGCTGCCGGTTAGCGCGTTCCCGGTCGACGGCACCTGGCCCGTCGGCACCACGCAGTGGGAAAAACGCAACATCGCCGAGGAGATTCCGGTTTGGGAGATGGACATCTGCATTCAGTGCAACAAGTGCGCGATGGTGTGCCCGCACGCGGCGATTCGCCCCAAGGTGTTCATGCCCGAGCATCTAACCAACGCGCCGGCCACCTTCAAGTCCACCGAGTTCAAGGTGCGCGAATATCCCGGCATGCTTTACTCGTTGCAGGTCGCCCCCGAGGACTGCACCGGTTGCCAACTCTGCGTCAACGTCTGCCCGGCCAAGGACAAGAGCAACCCCAGCCGCAAGGCGATCAACATGGTCCCGCAACTGCCGCTGCGCGAAGCCGAACGCGAAAATTACACGTTCTTCCTCGCCCTGCCGGATCCGGACCGCGCGATGCTGCGCGATGACGTCAAGACCTCGCAGTTCATGCGTCCGTTGTTCGAATACTCGGGTGCCTGCGCCGGTTGCGGCGAAACGCCATATCTCAAACTGCTCACGCAACTCTTTGGCGACCGCCTGCTCATCGCCAATGCCACAGGTTGCTCGTCCATCTATGGTGGCAATCTGCCGACCACGCCCTACACCACCGATGCCTGCGGCCGCGGCCCGGCCTGGGCCAACTCGCTCTTCGAGGACAACGCGGAATTCGGCCTCGGCTTCCGCGCCAGCCTCGATCAAACCCGCGCCTTTGCCCGTGTCCTGCTCGCCCGACACGCCGGCGTGTTAGGCGATGACCTCGTCGGCGCCCTGCTCGCTGCCGACCAATCCACCGAAGCCGGTATCAACGCCCAGCGCGAGCGCGTCGTCGCGCTGCGCCAGGCACTCGCCGGCCAGAGCAGCCGTGAAACCCTCGCCCTGAGCCAGATTGCCGACAATCTGGTGGACAAGAGTGTTTGGATTGTCGGGGGCGACGGTTGGGCCTATGACATTGGCTTCGGCGGGCTCGATCATGTCATCGCCTCCGGCCGCAACGTCAACATCCTGGTGCTCGACACCGAGGTTTACTCTAACACCGGCGGCCAGCAATCGAAGGCCACGCCGCTTGGCGCGGTCGCCAAGTTCAGCATGGCCGGCAAGGCACTGCCGAAAAAGGACCTCGGCCTCATCGCCACCACTTATGGTTCGGTCTATGTGGCACGGGTGGCCTTTGGCGCCAAGGATGCGCAAACCGTGACGGTCTTCCGCGAGGCCGAGAGTTACTCCGGCCCCTCGCTCATCATTGCCTACAGCCACTGTGTCGCCCACGGCTACAGCCTGGCACAGGGTCTCGAGCAACAGAAGCGGGCGGTGGCCTGCGGTTACTGGCCGTTGTTCCGCTTCGATCCGCGCCGCACCGCGACCGGGGAAAACCCGATGAAGCTGGATTCCAGCGCGCCCAAGGCGTCGCTCGCGGAATTCACCCGCAACGAAACCCGCTTCCAGATGCTGGAGCGCATCGACCCGGAACGCTCGGCCATGCTCCAACAAATGGCCGCCGCCTCCGTCAAGGAGCGCTTCGCCCTCTATCAACAACTCGCCGCCAACGGCGGGCCCGCCACCGCCACCGAAACCACCAAACCTGCCATCTGATCCCCATGGACCTATCCACCACCTATCTCGGCCTGCCCTTGAAGAATCCCGTGATGCCCGGCGCATCGCCGATGGTTGACAAGCTCGACACCGTGCGCCGGCTCGAAGACGCCGGGGCGGCGGCGATCATGATGCACTCGTTGTTTGAAGAGCAGATCACCAGCCAGCAGCTCGCGGAGTTTGCCCACACCGAGTTCTCCGCGGATTCCTCGTCGGAAGCGAGTTCCTACTTCCCGCGGATGGGAGACTACGCCCTCGGGCCGGACAAATATCTGGAGCAGATTGCCACCATCAAGGAAACGGTTGATATTCCCGTCATCGGCTCGCTCAATGGCATCAGCATCGGCGGCTGGACCGATCACGCCCGCCTCATCCAACAGGCCGGGGCCGACGCGCTCGAACTCAACGTCTACTACGTCGCCACCAATCCTAACGAGTCGGGCACCGAAGTGGAAAAGCGCACCCTCGACATCCTCGAGGCCGTCAAGGCGAGCGTGACCATCCCCATCGCCGTGAAACTCTCGTCATATTTCTCCTCGCCGGGGCATTTCGCCAAACAACTCGACGCCCGCGGCGCGGCCGGAGTGGTGATGTTCAACCGTTTCTATCAACCCGACATCAACATCGAGGAACTCGAGGCCACCCCATATCTCGAACTTTCCAATTCGACGGAACTGCGCCAGCGCCTGCGTTGGATCGCCATCATTCACGGCCACATCAAGGCGGACATCGCGCTGAGCGGTGGCGTGCACTCGTTTGAGGACATCATCAAGGGCATCATGGTCGGTGCCAACGTGGTGCAGGTCGTCTCCACCCTGCTCAAGCACGGACCCGAGCACCTTGCCGGCTTGCTCGCCGAACTGACCCGCTGGATGGAAGTCCACGAATATGAGTCGGTCGATCAGATGCGCGGCAGCATGAGCCTCGCCCATTGTCCCGATCCGTCGGTGTATGAACGCGCCAACTACCTGCGCGTGCTGCAACTCTGGAAAATCTGAGTCTGATCCATGAACCATCCCTACATTCCCATCCTGGTCTTCTTCGCCGTGGCACTCGCCGTGCCACTCGGCGCGCTGGCCCTCGCCCGCGTCTGGATGACGTTCTTCACCCCGATCAAAAAGGGCCCGGAAAAAAACGCGCTGTATGAATGCGGGGTCAATCCGCTTTCGGACCGGCAGACGCGCTTTCACTCGCAATACTACATGTTCGGCCTGTTGTTCTTGGTGTTCGATGTGGAAACCGTGTTCCTGCTCCCCTTCGCCGTGGCGTTCCTCAAGCTTCCGCCAGGCGCGTTCATTGCCGCCATGATTTTTCTCCTCCTCCTCGCCGAGGGTCTCCTCTGGGCCTGGAGCAAGGGTCTGTTAGATTGGCGCGCCATCAAGGGAGCATAGCCGTCCCGCATCAGGGAGCGCGCTCGGCTCGCCCGCATTTGCCAATGAGGTGTGAAATCTGGCTGCGCCTTGCGGCTATTTTTTCGCTTCCCATTGACCTTGCATTTTCTCCCCATTGTTCCGGCGGGCGCGCAGGTCATTCCGGAAGCGGACCAACAGAAGATTGAGGCCGCCAGTCCCGCGGCTGCCATCGTCAAGCCGCTCAAGCCGCGCAAACTCCTGATCTTCGACCTCAACGTGAACCACGGCGGGCATGCATCCATGCCCACCGCCAACCAGGCGTTCACGCTGATGGGCAGCATGACCGGCGCGTTCGAGACGGTGGTCAGCCACGATCCGCAGGTGTTCAAGCGTGAGAGCTTGCGGCTATTCGACGCCGTGTTTTTCAACAACACCGTTGGAAATTTTTTCACCGATCCGGAGTTGCGGCTGGAGTCCATGCCGCATATCTCCAAGAGCATCGAGTTCTTCAACGGCGTCTCTATGCACGTGGATCAGGCCCTCGACCGATGATTGATCGATTAATCCGACGTTCGTCCAAATGATTTACTAACAACCCTGACGTCTCGGTGGCGGGCGACGGCCTTGCAGAACCGCCGGCGGGACGGATTCCGGCCCCGGTCATGGTCGCATAACAGACCTTTCCGATTACCGCAGATTTACAGAAATTACGCCTTTCCGTAACGGATTATTCGGACGATCGTCCAAATGATTTGCTAACAACCCTGACGTCTCGGAGGCGGGCGACGGCCTTGCAGAACCGCCGGCGGGAGGGATTCCGGCTCCGGTTGCAGTAGCCTCTCCGTGGTTTCGATATCCGACTCCGGCGTCCAATTTCGGATTTCGGGATCAATCGCCACCTTTTCAGGTCTCAAGAATTCCAGGGTGAAAGCCTTTCGCATCCTGACGCGTTCAGTGAACCCAAGTTTCATGTCCCAGCCAGCTTTTCCCGATCATACGAGACGCGGGTTTCTCCGCACGGCCTCGCTGGGGCACCAGGTGACGGCCAGCTACCGGCTTGGCCGCTCGCTGCGGTGGATCCGCTTGGGGAGGAATTCCTCAACGACGAATCCGCAAACCGACTGCGCTCGCGGGCGATGCGGGAACCGTGGCAAGTTTGACGGCAACCGTGAGAGCCACTGAAAGCAAAAAAAGTACGAGAAAATCAGTGTCCTCAGTGAATTTCAGTGACTTCAGTGGTAATGTCAGACGGTCCAAGCTTTTGTGGTCTATCCTGAAAACCCATCACCATGTTATCGCCCATGCACGCCATTGCTTATCGAAGGTTGCCGTTGCTCCTGCTCGCCACTTGCCTGGGCGCGTGTTGCGCCCTGCGCGCCGCCGATGGTCCCACACGCCGCCAATGGACGGTGGATGGCGTGGTTCGCGAGGCGCTGGTTTACGCTCCGGCCAAGGCCAAGACGGAACCGACACCGCTGGTGTTCGTGTTTCACGGCCATGGCGGCAACATGAACCAAGTTGCCCGCGGGTTCGGCATTCACACCCGCTGGCCCGAGGCCATTGTCGTCTATCCGCAAGGACTCAACACGCCTGGCCGCCTCACCGATCCCGATGGCAAAAGACCCGGCTGGCAGCAGGGCATCGGTGCCGAAGGTGATCGCGACCTGAGGTTTTTCGACACGCTGCTAGCCAGTCTCCAACAGGATTACAAGGTGGATGCCAAACGCCGGTACGCCACCGGTCACTCCAACGGCGGCGCCTTCACCTATCTGCTGTGGGCCGTCCGCGGCGAGAAGTTCGCCGCATTCGCCCCATCCGGGGCCGCCGCGCTGACACTGTTAGGAAAGCTCAAGCCCAAACCCGTCCTGCACGTTGCGGGTGAAAACGATCCGCTCGTCAAGTTCGCGTGGCAGCAACGGATGATCGAGGCGGTCAGGAAGCTCAACCAATGCGGCGACGGTCAGCCGTGGGGCGAAGTGAAATTCTGCACGCTCTATCCGTCGGAAACCGGCACGCCCGTGGTGACCTTCATTTTTCCCGGCGGGCACCAATTCCCTTCCGATGCTCCGGCCGCCATCGTGAAGTTCTTCAAGGAGCGGTGAACGGATGAGACAGAAATTTTGCCGGTTATCAGTTATCGGTTCTCAGGAAGGATGAAGAGGAGGCACGGAACGAAATTGGAGTGCAATTTCGTGTCTTCTGTTTTCTGTCTTCTGTCTTGCAGCGCAGCGGTCTTCTGTTTTTTCCCTGGGAACCGAGAACCGATAACCCTCCCTCTTCCCCCGCATTGCCGCTTGCATCCCCGCCGGGCGCGTGCTCAATTGGATTTGTGACTGACCGCGATGAACAACCTAATATCCGGCCCGCGCGGTTGCGGATGGGTGGGCGCGGAGTCAGGCGTTCGCATTTTATGTTAGGTTGGGTTTGCCTCCTGGCGTTTGCCAGTGCCGCGACGCCCCCGAACCCGTTTGCAGCCTCGCGGCACCGGAAGGAAGCGCCCGATCTGCCGGGTGACTCGCATGTGCCGGGTTTTCCCACGACTCCGGCGCGATTGACCCAGGAATACCTAACCGCGTTTCTGCGGGCGGAAGAGGACGCACCGGACGCGGAGCGGATGTTGCACGCCTGCAAACACCCGGACATGAGCGTGGAGGTGATCACCTATCTGCCCCGCTATTTCTCGCCGCTCCTGATAGAGCCCGCCCGGAAACTGGCACGCAGCGGGGACCCCGCCGTCCAGGCCGGTGCCATCAGCGGCTTGATCAGCCTGCTCGACACCGCCCGCGAAACCCGCATCTTCGTCCGTGCCTTGTTGCGCGCGCCTGGCCCGGTGCTGCGCGGACGGGCGGCGGAATACCTGTGCTGGCTCGGCAGCGCCGAGGATTACCCTTTTCTAGCAAACGCAAGCGCCGCCGAGCGCGATGTATACGCCCGGGCGGCCATGCTGGAGGCCGCCGCTGCGATCAAACAACGTGCCACGGTCTTCGGCGATGGCGCCGCCGCCACCTTCCCCCCCGGAGGCGGCCCCGCCGAAATCTACCGGCAAGTGGGGGACGCGCTGGCCGCCCGGCCCACGGCGGCCACCCGGCAGGCGGCGATCGCGCGGCTGCGCGGCGCGGAGGCGGTCGAGCCGATCACCCGCTTCGCTGACCGCTTGGACAACGCCGAACGCGGGGCGGCGTTGCTGCGGGCACAGCGTTTGTTAGCTGGTTATGCGCAAACCTGCGACGCCCCCGCGCAGCCGGGCGATGCCGCCCCCGTCGCTCTTCCCGTGGCGCGGACCTTGATGGCGCCGGTGCGCGGGTACTTCGAAGCCCGGCGCAAGAGCTACGGCGTTCTCATCAGCCCGGAAACCGGCGGCCCCTATGTTGGCAAATACCATGTGGGCGATGACTGCGCCTGGCAAAAGGACTTTGAGACCGTGGTCGCCATCGGTGACGGTATCGTGCGCAGCGTGGACCTCGGCCGCGAATCCTGGGGCGGGTTGGTCATCGTCGAGCACGAGGACGCCGCGGGCGGGCGGTTCTGCTCGCTTTACGGCCATCTCGGGCCGCTGGTGTGCGTCCACCCCGGTCAAACGGTCAGGCAAGGCGCAAAACTCGGGGTGATCGGGCCGTCCTGGTCTTATGCCAATGGCGGCTTCCTATCACACCTCCATTTTGGCATCCATCGCTCCGCGTTTCTGGCGCCGGACCGGGTGGGTGCGCTCGTCCTGCTCACCGCCCGGACCGGCGAAACCGCCACCGCCACGGTGAGCGCCGTGCACGAGAATAACGTGGAACTGCGGATTGCGAATGGCCGGGCCCGGCCATTCCACCGCAGCGCGTATTGGATGGCCGGGTATCTAACAGCCACCGAGTTCACTTCCAAAATCCACGACTGGGTCGATCCGCAGGAGTTCATCCGGAATTTCAAATAGCTCTCTCACAGATATTCGGCTCCCAGCCGTGGTTGAGGCAGAGTTCCTGATAGGCATCGAGCGTCATCACCGCGAACGCCCAAGTACCCGGTACGGACGAGTCGCCATCGCCCGCAGCCAGGTTACGCCGCCAAGCGCCATCGAAGGCCATGCCTTTGGTCGCGGCGCTGGAGCCGGCGATCAGGCGCGACCAGTTCCTGTCGGAAATGACCGCGACGGCACCGGCGCTCAGGCCGGTCTTGCCGTTGCCTTCGAATGCGATGTCGGCGTTGAGAAAGCGCGCATCATCGGGTGCGGGCATGGCCGTCTCCGGGGCGTGGCGGGCGTCGGAATCTAGCGAAAAAAGCAGCTTGTTGTCGGCATCGCGCATCACGACGACGCGGCAGTTGCCGCTGCCGGAAAAGGTGCTGACGGCACCGCCCCAAGTGCCTTCCGCCGGCCGCGCGGTGGCGGTGACGGCGAGATCGAGGATGAAGGTGCCGCGGGTGGCCCAGCTCTCGAAGAAGCGCGGCGGGTTGGTTTCCATGACCGTCTCGAGCTGCCATTGGTGCGTGGAAACGGCATCCCCCGCGGGCACCGTGGTCCGGACGATGCTGCTAGAATCGCCCACCGCATCGAACGGATCCTGCAAACAGACGAGCAGCAGGTCGGGGGGTGCGGGCAGCGTGCGGGGTGGGGCGCTTGATTTTGTCGTTTCCGTTGCAAATACCCGTTTGATCGTCGGTGATTTTTTCGCACTCATCACGAGCCGCATAACAGAATCCGGCGGCGGGGTCTAGGGGAAATTGTTGGGTGTGTGAATTCTATGCAGCCAGCCAGATGATTGCGAACTCCGGCGGTGAGAGGCAGGAGCCGGGGTTGAAACCACAGATTACACGGATTGCACGGATGAAGAATGAGGGCAGATTGAAGAGTTGTGGTAATGTGAGGTATTGGATACGGGGAGAGACACAAGACGCGACAAGAAGAAGAGGAGCGCCGCGCTGCTCCCTGTAGGCGCATTCGTTAGAATGCGGGGAGGCGAGTCACGCATCCCCGGTGCCGCCACCATCAGCGCCCGCGTTGTGACCAACGCGCCTACGGGGGTGGCGGAGCCTGCATGGGGGCAGTATTCATTCATCGTCCTTTCGAGCACCAGAACGCAACAGCCCTGTTCAAGCCGGTGTGTTCAGTGGTCCTCAGTGCCATCAGTGGTTTCTCAGGCACTGGTTTCCAAAATCGCGTGATTCTTCCGCTCTCCTCCGCTTCATTTGACCGGCCCCGGGGCTGCGGGACTTGGCAGGGCTGCCAATTTGGGGTTGGCGAGGTCGGCTGGCTTGAGGTCTAGCAGTTGGATGGCCTCGAACCAGCGCGCGAGGTCCTTGGTTTTGTCGTCGAAGTTGTTAGTGCCGAAGGAGAATTTCGCGCCCATGCTCTTGGCAAGCTTGAGAAACGCGGGTTTCGGGAAATCCGAGCCCGCCTGGACCTCGAGCGCGACACCTTTGGCGACGGCCTTGGCGATGACCTGGCGCATGCGCTCCTCAGTCCAGAGTCGGTCGTAATGCTGGGCGATGCAGGGCGGCAGATAGGTGGGATTGGCTAGAATCGAGATCGGCTCGTCGAGAATGCGCAGGTTGTGGGCGAGATACTCTAACATCCACGCGTCGGGATCCTCGATGGTCACCCCGGGAAGCCACAAGCGGCGCGGCTTGCCCTCGGCGGTGACACCCAGGATCATGGTGTCGGCGAGAACGTAGTCGAGGCGTTTGCGCAGCACCGGGTCGATTTGGATGAACCAGTCGCGGTCGTTGACCTGGATGCCGACGGGCAGGCGCTGGCCGTTAGGGAGCGGTTGTGAGTGAAGATCGATGAAGTCCTTGAGTTTGGCGTTATCGGTGAGCGGCCACTCGCGGCCGAAGTTTTCGAGCACGGCGCTCCTGATGTCGCTCTGCTCCTGGCGCTGCACGGCCTTCTCCCAAGTCATGCCACCGCGGATGTGAATGTGATAATCCGTTAGAATGAGACCCTTGACCCGGACGTTGGCGAGTTCCTGTTTGAAGGCATCGGTCTGCGGATAGAGGAAGGGCAGATCCTCCGCAGAGAGGAGGGAGACGGCGAGACAGGCGAGGAGGAGGGGCAGAGGGCGCATGGCTGAAACCGATTGACACTCTATCAGTAGCTGCGTCCCCACAGGGTGCGGACCGGGGTTTCCTGGCCGGTTAGAAAACAGGTGCTGCTGCTTGCGGCGATCAGGCTTTGCGGCAGCGAGGCGGTTTCCACGGGGATGCAGCGGATGGTGATCTTGTGTTGTTTGGAAAGGTCCTCTTCCTGGGCACGGCTGCCCGCCCACGGGGTGTAGAGCCAACCGGGGTTGTCCTGCGCCCAGTGGGCGTGGAAGGCGGCGAGGTCGGCGCAGGGCGTGATGTTGGAATCGCGGTAAACGGTGGCGCGGGTGAGCAGCGCCTGATGGACTTCGTCGAGCACCTCGTGGGCGCGGCGGATGAAGTCCTCCTTGATGACGAATTGTTTTTCCGCAGCCGCCTGGTCGCGGCGCTGCACACAGATCTTGCGGGTCTCGATATCACGCGGGCCGATCTCAATGCGAATCGGCACGCCTTTCTTGATCCACTCCCATTTTTTCACGCCGCCGCTCAGGTCGCGGGTGTCCACATGGACGCGCAGCGGTTCGCCGCAGTAAGTTTGATGACGGAGGGTTTCGGCAAGCGCCAGGCAGTCGTCGAGCACCGCTTGTTTGCTGTCTTCCTTCGGGGTGATCGGGAGAATGACCACTTGTTGGGTGGCGACGCGCGGCGGCAGGATCAGGCCGTCGTCATCGGCGTGGGCCATGATGAGGGTGCCGATCAGGCGGGTGGAAACGCCCCATGAGGTGGTGTGGACGTGTTGGATCTGGCCATCGCGACCGGCGAAGGCGATGTTCTGGGCCCTGGAGAAATTCTGACCGAGGTAATGGGAGGTGCCGGCCTGGATCGCCTTGTTGTCCTGCACCATCGCCTCAACCGTGAGGGTCATGTCGGCGCCGGGGAAGCGTTCGTTTTCGGTTTTCTCGCCGGCGACGACGGGGATGGCGAGGTGGTCGCGGAGGAATTCCTCATAAAGGCGGTGAATCATCCGGGTTTCGATGACGGCTTCGTCCTTGGTTTCGTGAGCGGTGTGGCCTTCCTGCCAGAGAAACTCCGCCGTGCGCAAGAACAAGCGCGGCCGCATTTCCCAACGCATCACGTTGGCCCACTGGTTGATCAGCAGGGGCAGATCCCGATAGGACTCAATCCAACGGGCGAAGGCCGCTCCGATGATCGTTTCCGAAGTCGGGCGGATGACGTAGGGCTCGGCGAGTTCGCCGGTGGGAATCAGCTTGGTTTTGCCGGTGACCGGGTCCTTGACTGACTCGAGCCGATGATGGGTGACCACCGCGCATTCGGTGGCAAAGCCCTCGGCGTGCTCGGCTTCCTTTTCCAGATAGGAAAGCGGTATGAGCAGCGGGAAGTAGGCGTTTTGGTGGCCGCTTGCCTTGAAGCGGCGGTCGAGTTGTTGTTGGATGAGTTCCCAAATCCCGTATCCCCAGGGCTTGATGACCATGCAGCCGCGGGTCTCCGAGTTTTCGGCGAGATCGGCGGCCTTGATGACTTGCTGATACCATTCAGGAAAGTCTTGGGCACGGGTCGGGGTGATGGCGGTCTTTTCGGCGGACATGGTGGCTTGCCCCGAGTGAAACCTTGAAATCCGGCGAAAACCACCAAAAACATTGGCAGGAGTTGATTTTCGTGAGGAGCACCGGCTTCAGCCGGCCAGTCGTTGGGGGATCGCGGCGGATGCCCCAGTAAGGATTTTGCAGGGTCATTCTTTGGCCATTGAATCAGCAGAACGCCTGCAGCCGTTCGATCCGCCGCGCCGGCGGCCAGGCGGGTTGGCCTGCCGTCACGAAGGCGCCGCGCCCGTGGAATTCCGGCAGCCGTCTTGAAAATCCGGGCTTGACTGTCTTCCGCATTCTTGCTCTGTTTGTGCGTCCGGCATTTTCTCAGTGACATCACTTACCCCATTTCGCATTGGGGATCAAGGCTCATGCCCCTGCCGCAAGCGCCACTGTTTCCCCGTCAACAAATCCCTCTCACGTTCATGGACTGGTCCTCACCCCTCTGGTATTTCTGTTACATCATGGTTTTGCTCGGTCTCGCCGGCTATGGTTCGCATCGTCTGACCATCGTTTTTCTCTATTTGAAACACTCCCGCAAGCGCCCGCATCCGCTCCGGCACTTCACCGAGCTGCCGCTGGTCACCATCCAGCTCCCGGTTTTCAATGAAATGCACGTCGTGGACCGCCTGCTGGACTCGGTCGCCGCGCTGGATTACCCGCAGGAGAAGATGCAGATCCAGTTGTTGGATGATTCCACCGACCAGACGGTGGAAATCTGCCGCGCGGGCATTGATCGCCTCAGGGCCCGCGGCTTCGACGCCGAGCACATCCACCGCACCGACCGCACCGGCTACAAGGCCGGCGCGCTGGAAAACGGCACCCAGACCGCCAAGGGCGATTACCTACTCATCCTCGATGCCGACTTTGTCCCCAACCCGGACCTGTTGCAGAAGACCGTGCATTATTTCACGGACGAAAGCATCGGCCTGATCCAGACCCGCTGGGGCCACCTCAACCGCACTTTCAACGTGCTGACCCGCATTCAGGCGATGTTCTTGGACGGCCATCTGGAGCTTGAACAGACTGCCCGCAATCGCTCCGGGCGGTTTTTCACCTTCAACGGCACCGGGGGCATCTGGCGCAAATCCTGCATCGTCGACGCCGGCGGCTGGGAACACGACACCCTCACCGAGGACATGGACCTCAGCTACCGCGCCCAACTCAAGGGCTGGCGCTTCATTTTCCTCAATGATGTGGAGACCCCGGCCGAATTGCCGGTGGATATGGACGGCTTCAAGAGCCAGCAACATCGCTGGACCAAAGGTTCCATCCAGGTTTGCAAGAAAGTCCTGCCCGCCATCTGGAGGAGCGATGTGCCGTTGTTCATCAAAATGGAGGCCACCGCCCACCTGACCTCGAATTTCGCCTACCTGATGCTCATCTGCCTGTGTTTCCTGATTTATCCCAACCAGCATTGGCAGCCTGACTTCGGGAAATACGGCTATTATATTGTCAACGTGCCGATTTTCTTTTTCTCCTCGGTGTCGGTGATCCTGTTTTACCTGGTGTCCCAAAAGGCGTTGCGGCCCGGTTCGTGGTGGAAGGAAATCCCGTATCTGCCGTTGCTGCTGGCACTTGGTATCGGCATGTCCATCAGCAATGCCAAAGCCGTCCTGGAAGCCCTCTTCAATCATGAAAGCGCGTTTGTCCGCACGCCGAAGTACGGCATTGGCCACGCCAACCGTCAGGACTGGAAGAATAGCAGCTACAAGGCGATGAAGACCCTGACGCCATTCGTGGAACTCCTTTTCGGTTTCTTCTTCCTCTTCGTGGTCTCCGAGGCCGCCATGCAGGGGCGCTGGTCCTCCGCAATCCTTTTATTGCCGTTTCCCGTGGGTTTCTTCTACACTTCGTTGTCCTCTCTCGCCCGCATGCTCCCTGCGGGTGCGTCAATCATCTCCAGTGACTCCACCCTCCGCGACAAGTCCTAGGCCATTGCCCAAGCCCGCCCCCCCGCTGCGTCTGTGGCTCTTTGCCAGTTGCTGCGTCGGGTTGGCCACGCTTGGCCTCACAAGCTGCGGCGGGGTCCAAAAGGACCTCCGCAATAAGATGATCGTCAGTGTCCGCGATCAACGTCTGCTGTTGGTTCGCGATGGCAAACCGATCAAATCCTACAAGATTTCCACCTCCAAATTCGGCATCGGGGATCGGGCTGGCAGCAACTGCACGCCGCTGGGACGCCTCGAAGTCACCCGCATGATCGGCGACCACGCGCCGGCCGGCACGGTTTTCAAACACCGCCGACCCACCGGCGAGGTCGTCGCTCCCAACGCCACCGGGCGCGACGCCATCGTCAGTCGCATCCTCTGGCTGCGCGGCACCGAACGGTCCAACCGCCATGCCTTCGTGCGTTACATCTACATTCACGGCACGCCGGAAGAGCGCCGCTTGGGAGCGCCCGCGTCGTATGGCTGCATCCGCATGGGGGGGCGCGACGTCATCGACCTCTACAACCGCGTGGGCCTCGGCGCGGATGTGTACATCACTCGCGAATCAATCGTCCCAAGCCCGGCGAGTGCCAGTTACGCCTGCCTCGGGGGGCACCAACCCAGCGGCTAGAGAAAAATCCTCAAACCCGAGCTTGACAGCGTGGGGTGAGCCTTTACGGTTCGTGGCCCGCTGCTCCAAAGTACGGCAAACTCTCCCCTAACACCATGGCCAACACGAAATCCGCCCTCAAGCGAGTCCGTCAAACTGAAGTCCGCACCGAGCGCAATCGCGCGGAGAAAACCCGCATGAAGACGCTTCGCCGCAAAACCCTCGCCGCGGTTGCGGCCGGTGACGCCGCCGTAGCCGCCAGCGCCGCGAGCACGCTTGCCTCGGCCCTGGACAAGGCGGCCAAACGCAACCTGATCCACCCGAACAAGGCCGCCAATCTCAAGCGCAAGACGGCCAAGGCGCTGGCCGGCCTCGCCTGAATCCGGGCCGAATCCACAGCCACGAAACAAGCGGACCGGTCGTGCGGGACCGCTTTTTTCATCATGTGATCTGTGGTTAGAACCACTTCCCATTGTCCTTTCGAGGTTCATCCAGCCATGCCAGCACCCAAGCACCTCAGCTCGCGGGCCGAAGCCGCCGCCAAGATTGCCGCCAACCCGGCAGCCTACAAGGTCTGCGAAGGCTGCGACTCGATCGTGGGCGGCGGCACCTTCGTGTGCCCCAATTGCCACGGCTACCGTTTTGATGGCACCGCGACCCACGTGGTCCGGCAGGCCCGCATTCTCGGCTCCCGCGCTCAAACCTCCGTCACCACCAACGACCTAACGTGAAGACAGAAGATCGCTGCGCTCCCAGACTGAAGACAGAAGACTAAAAGCGCAATGCTCGGCCGTCTTGTCTTCCTCTTGTCTTCCTCTTGTCTTCTGTCTTCTGTCTCATAGTCTTCTGTCTCTAATCCCATGCACGAAACCACCGGCTTCAAGGAATGGCAGGTTGTCTGCGATGCGCTGGCCAGCGGGCGCCAGGCGATTCTCCTGCGCAAAGGCGGCATCCACGAGGGACGCCACGGCTTTTCCTTCGCTCACGAATCCTTTTTCCTCTTTCCGACCCGCTTCCACGTCAAGGGTGAGCAGGTTCGCGAAGGCACCGTCACCCCGCTGCCGGAATGGCAGGCGGGCGATCCGCTCCGCATCACTCACCATGCCGAAGCGCTGTGGGCGATCACTCTAACCGATTGGGACAAGGTCGCGGCGCTGGAGCCGTTCCACATCTATTCCGCAGCCACCGTGCGTGATCGCTTTGATTGGGAAGGCAAGGGCATGGCGTCGGGTAGCATCCACCTCGCGCTGGTGCGGGTGCGGGAGCTGGCCAGTCCGTGGGAATTTCCCTACGAGGCGCGCTTTGGCGGCTGCCGCAGTTGGATCCAGCTTCCGGAACCTCCCGCGCACTGGCAGAAGACCGCCAGTCCCGTACTTGCCGAAGACACCCTGGCCACACTCGCAAACCGCCTGCGCACCTGATTTTCCGCCCGTTAGGCTTGACAGACGGAAGCCCTCGGCGCATAGATCGACGCGCCATGAGAGCCTTCCTGTTTTCCATAGCGTGCGCCGCGTTGACGCTGCCCGTTTCCGCCCAAGTCGAGCCGAAGTTTCAAAAGGACGCCGCCGGTTCCAAAGACCATCCACTCGCCGAAGGCACCGTGCTGGCACGCGTCGATGTGCTCGAAACCAAAGCCATGGCCAACCGCATGGTGGTGGTCAAGGCGGATGAAATGCAGCAACAAATCGACAAGTCCGGCCGGGTCGCCCTCTATGGCATTCTGTTTGATTCGCCGGATTTTTTCATCTCGGTCGGCCCGCGGATGCCTTGTTGCTTGAAGCCGCGCAGCAGGCGATACTCCCGAGGGGTGATTGGATACGGCCCGGCGAATTCAATCTGACGCGTGGCCGGCGCCTTGGCCCGGCAGGCGTACGCGTGTTTGGTGTTGAGATAGTAAAGGATCAGAAAATGGCGCTCGTGGGTGGTGGTTTCCGCCACAAAGTCCGGCGTCCCGTGAGCGCGCAGAAAAACCCCGAGTTCCGGATAGACCCCGGACTGGCTCGTCAGTCGCCGCTGGCCCAGGGATGGCGGAACGTCGCGCACCAGCATGATTTGATCCTGTGCGGCCGCGCTGGTCCAACCCGCCGTCCACGCGTCGGAAACCGTTTGGCAGCCGCTGCCGAGCACGACCGCCAGTCCTACCAAGCCCCAGACACTCCAGATTCGCCGCATCATTTTGATTACCCCGTTCCATTGCATTTCAATCGCGCCGCGAGGGAATTCCGCTGGCGGATTGCCGACATGGCGTTCCCATGAAATCACTCTACGGGCGTGGACGACCTGCTATTTCGCGCACGATCCCGTTTAATCAAATCACCGATCATTTGTGTGTTGGGGCGAGTCCCCTCGGAGTCCACAAAGAACGCGGTCTCCATCGGCACCAGAAATTCCACCGCCGAATTGATCCCGATCAATTCGCCACGGGCATTGACCACCGGCCCGCCGCTGTCGCCCGGGTGCAGGGGAATGTCGATCTCGAACTTGCGTGCGCCGGTGAAGCCATGCTGCGGTCCGAGGGCGGTCGCAAGCTTGCCGGTGCCGGACTTGAACCCGGTGGCAAGTCCACCATGAATCACCCGGGTGCCAATCGGCAGCCAGCGCTCTGGCGGGGTCCAGCTATAAAAACACGGCGTCGCGAGCGGTGCATGCAACAACGCCAGATCCGTGCTGCCAGAGCGCCAGACGACCCGCGCCTTTGCCGTTGCCAAGGTGCCCCTGGACCGATAGATCACAAACGCGTTGCGCCCACCTCCCACTCGTGCCAGCACATGGTCGGCGGTCAGAAAATACCCGTCCGGCGCGATCGGCGCGGCTGAGCCGCCATCCACATCCTCCCGCTCATTCATCTTGGAAAACCGACCTTCAGTCCAATCCCGGATGCTTTCACGACGCGTCACCACCACCGCGCTGATCCGCTCCGCCACCAGTTGCCGGGTCATCCGCCCGGGGCTGATCCCCTCGGGCGGTGGCGCGTGCATGCAGCCTTGTGCCAGCATCCCCGCCAGCAACAACAAGCCGGATTTCGGTACGAGTGTCATCCGCGCTAAGCTAACCACACTCCGCGTGCCGCGTCACATCCGATTTGCGGATTTTTCCAACAATTTTGTTACAACTTTGCGGAAAGGTGACGGCATGGGCAATGGAGCCACTGCCTGTGGCGCCACCCAGGCCTCGCCCGGTGCCAGCGCGAATCGGCCGGCGCTGGCGGCATGCACCCGCAAGCGCACCCGGTAGCGGGTGATCGCATAGGTCAGTTCCGCCACGAGCGGCAGATGGGAAATCACCGCCGCCGCGCGGGTCGGCAGCTTCCAGAGCCCGGTGCGCCGCTGGCCGTCTTCGCAATGTAACAACAAACGGCCCCGGCCATCGCGCAGCCACAGGGCATGCTCGTCCACCGCGGTGAGCAGGATTTTCTGCCGTTTCAATGGCAAGCGTTCCGGCGCTCGCGCCGTGCAAAATCGAGCCACCGGACAAGCCGCGCAATCCGGCATGCCCGGACGACACCGCGTCTGTCCCAGTTCCATCAAAGCCGAGTTGTAAGCCCGCGGCCGGCGCTTGTCCTCCAGCAACTCCGCCCATTGCCACAACTGCCGCTGTCCTTTGACGTCATCCACCGGCTCCGCGAAATCCATCAACCGCGCCAGCACCCGCGCCACGTTCCCATCCACCACCGTACCGGGCAGATCAAACGCAAACGCCCGCAGCGCCCCCGTGGTATATGGGCCGATTCCCGGCAGAGCTAACAACTCAGCCGGTTCCCGCGGAAATGTGCCGCCGTGTTTTGCGATCACCGCACGGGCGGTTTCCCGCAACATTCTGGCGCGGCGGTAGTATCCGAGTCCTTCCCAAGCCTTGAGCAGGCGCTGGTCACCCGCCGCCGCCAAGGATTTCACATCCGGAAATTGCTCCAGAAACCGGGTGTAGTAGCCGTTTCCCAACACGGTGGCAATTTGGGTCTGTTGCAACATCACCTCGGACACCAACACCGCGTATGCATCACGTGTCCGCCGCCATGGATAATCCTTCCCATGCCGGCCGAACCACTTCACCAACGCGTCACGAAACGCCTTAGTATTTTCAATCACGGCAGGCACCTTCGTTGGGGATGCGGCAAATTCAAGGGCAATCACTCAGGCAATGTTGGTGAACACGGCCTGCACGTCATCGTCCTCCTCGATGCGATCGAGGATCTTTTCAACATCTTCCATTTGTTCCTCGGTGAGTTCGATCGGTTGGGTGGGTAAGCGCTTGAGACCGGCCTTGGGGACCGGGATGCCCAACTGCTCCACCGCATGGCACAAGCTGGCAAAGGCGCTGTATTCGCCAATTACGGAGACGATGCCCTCTTCGACCTGCATTTCCTCCAGACCGGCATCGATGAGTTCAAGTTCGATTTCCTCAAGGTTGGCGCTTTCCGGCACCGGAAACTCGATCACGGTCTTGCGCGAGAACATGAAGTCCAACGACCCGGAGTTGAGAATCTGGCCGTTGTTCTTGTTGAAAATGGTCTTCAAGTTGACCACCGAGCGGTTGGAGTTGTCGGTGGCGCATTCGATGAAAAACAACGACCCGTGCGGGCCCTTGCCCTCATAGCTGACTTCCGTGATATCGGCGCCGTCCTTGCCGGCGGCACGCTTGATGGCGGCCTCGATGTTCTCGCGCGACAGGTTCTGGGCTTTGGCGTTGTTGATGGCCACCCGCAGCGGTGCGTTGCTTTCCGGATCGGGTCCGCCGTTCTTCGCGGCAAGCGTGATTGACTTGGCCAGCTTGGGAAACACCTTGGACATCGTGGCCCAACGCGATTCCTTCGCCCGGCGGCGGCATTCAAAGGCTCTTCCCATGGTTCGTGCGGTTCGGGTTTCCGGGACGGCCCCGGCACGCGGATTCAAGCACACCCGCGCCGAAGCTCAAGCGCGGAAAATGCGGGAGGGAGCGGCTCCTTTGTGGCCGCGTCGGTGACTACGCGGGAGGAAGAAGGCCGACAAATCCACGGAGCGCCGGCTTTAGTGGCTGTCGGGAAACTCCATCCTTGCGATTTTCATTAGGAAAGCCAAACTTCCGGGCATGGCGCAGTATATTGAGGGAACCGACCGTTGCCAACCCATGCTCCTGCCTCCGGCGGTTGA
>Ga0118677_10000590_pt1 | contig 79773 bp, 60 predicted proteins | sample AliMusrvi5mmetaG_FD_86154 | JGI IMG/M metagenome (GOLD analysis project Ga0118677, IMG submission 86154)
GTATAATAATGCACCTATGGGCTTCCCTCAACGCGGTAGGGCGCAACAGGCGTGTTCCGTCGTTTTGGCAACGTCTTTTGTTGACCGTCAAAACGGCCTATGTGCCATTTTTTTCACCGCTAGGAGTCCCGATTTGCATTCATGTACAGCGTTTTTTCTTAACAAAGGAAAATAATAAAGGACACTCATTCAAACTATCCTGTGTGTCTGTGCTTTGCAAAATGGTAACCCAACAAGTAACTATTCGATATTAAAAACGCTGTAGATGACGGACTGCAAATTGTTCTTGGCCGCTTTACTCAGTTTGCACAGTTTGAACAGTCTGGATTTATAGGTATGGGCGATGCTGTAGCAATGACGGAGATCCAGTCTTGTCTGGCGATTCTAGGCTTATCAGGAGTGCCCATTTCTTACGCTGACCGCCTCGACGGTGATTCCCTCAAGACGAATTTGATACTACTCGGTGGTCCTGACGCAAATGTATTAACCCGTGAGACCGTCTCGCGGCTTACTACAACGTTAAAGTTTGGCAATCCAGATCGGCATGAAATTGCACTATTTGACTCACATAATAATAGATATTTTATCCCTCGACTAAGTGCTTCAGATAAAGTCGAAAACGACTTTGGGATAATTTACTTATGTCAAAGTCCATTCGATCCTCGCAAGCGCATTCTCTTGGCGGCTGGCAGTTTCGGATTTGGAACTTGGGCTTGTGTTCGTCATGTCCTTTCCTCAGATTTTCTTACAAATACTCTAGTGGCAAGAGGTGCTAATCTCGAATGTTTAATCGAGGCCGACATACTCTGGGAAACTCCACAACATATTAAGACTCATATAGTTCGTGAACTGCCCAGCAAGGCATAACAATCGGTATGCAAAGGACAGTAAAAAGCTTCGCTCATTCTTTGATCGGCATTTTGCTGCCGGTGATGCGGATCGTTAACGCAGTAAGGCGCATTCAGGGCGGAATAGCGAAGTGTATTTCGCCGAATGCTAAAGTTTGCCATGCGGCGTAATGCGCTTCGCTAATGCGCCATCTTCGAACTAGTGCAAAACAACACTTGAGAATGCGGTAGCCTATGACTAAAAAGCCTAAATCTGAAATCACAGGGGAATAGGGGTACACCCATGCAAGCCATCAAACAATATATCGAAGTCATTGACGGCAGTATTCATTTCAACCTACCTAAAAACTTTACCGCCAAACGGGTGGAGTTGATTATTTTGTCCGCAGACGACAACGGCAATGATTCAGGCGACTTTCAACGGTTTCTGCTTGACAGCCCTGAAATGTCCGATAATGAATATCAAACGATTGAAGAAAAGAGACGGCATCTCAACCAATGGAAATGATTTGCCTAGATACCAACATACTGATTGCCCATAAAAGGGCGAAGAAGGCTGATAAAGACAAAACCTTTCTTTATCACCTTACAGCGTTTTCAATATCTGTTCGTTACTTACATATATGCGCCCCATGTCGGCAAAGGGTTGCCGACCTACTGCGTATCAAGGACTGTAGGGCGGCAACCCTTTGCCGCCAACTATTTCAAAACTTAATCAATGTAATCAATTGATATTAAAAACGCTGTACCACCAGGCAATCTTATCGTTTTGCGGTTTCGAGCATCACGGTTTATGAACTACTGCGCGGCGACAACCAAGACGAGGATCGCTATTGGAAAATGATGTTTGCCAACATGGAGATATTGCCTTTAGATTTTGCTTGTGCGGAAAAAGCCGCAATTATTTATAAAGATTTGAAAAAAAAGGGGATGTTAATCGAGGCGGAAGACTTATTCATCGGTGCGACAGCCATGCACCATAGTTTAAAACTGGCGACTGGCAATATACAGCATTTTGAGCGAATTGAGGGTTTGACGCTGATTAAAAAAGAGTAGGTGTCTTTGCCTGAGAATCAACGTTAGTCGCTTCAGCCAAAGTCTGGTCAATGGAGATTTCCAGCCGTTCGCCCGAAATTGTTGGCTGTCTCTTACTGGTCGAATTTGCCCAATTAGTTGGTTGATAGTTATTCTGGGAATGATGGGATACCCATACACTTGGCTGCGAACTGCATGGTCTTTTGTCGCGGCCTTGGTCATCGTTCAGCCCGATGAGTGGGTTTATGGAGTGCGGCGACTCGTCGCCGCAGGGTTCGGAAAGCGGCGACAAGTTGCCGCACTCCACATTTTATGGGCTGAACGATGACCAAGACCTTTGTCGCCAAGGGCTAGCCGCGCCTTATGGTCAGTTCCAGATAAGCCGCATCATAGGTCGTGAATTTCTCGGCACGGGCCAAGGCTAATATTTTATGGCAATTGAACAATCCAGAACGAGGCCGCTCACCTACGCCCCTCGTCGCGCAGTTCCTTCCACGACAGGCCATCAAGCATTGCCCCACGTCGCAATGATTTAAGCTTGAATCGTTCGTCGACAATGGACCGATCCAAACTAGGAACTACCCTCTTCCAGATAATAGCTTACACTGTTGCTGTGGTCTGGAAAAAAAACCGCCTCGAAAGGCGGTTTTTAGAATTTGAAAAAAAGCAAGGGTTAAGCCTTGACCTGCTTCCTGCGCGAAAACCCAAACACACCCGCCAAGGCCGGGGCGACGAAAAACAATGCCGCAGGCAGCGGGGTTGGGGTAACGTCGGTCATGCTAACGCCGTCCAACAAGGCAATAGGCGGTACACCACTTGGAGCATCTGTCGCCAGAAAGCTCAGCACTTCACTGGCACTCGATGCAGTAAAGGTGATCGTCGCTTGCTGCCACCCACTGAAGCCATGGCTTGCGTATGATAGAATGGAGGTTTCCTTTGTCTCAGCACCCAAGCTAACCCTCCATGCATTGGTGAGATTGTGGGGACTGCTATAGTTATACCACTCCGCACCCGCATAGTAAAAACTAACGCTGTACTGGTCGCCAACTGTCAAGCCATTGACGGTCTGACTAAGCAGGGGAGTGACATCGGCATTGTTGTAACCATAAGTGACATCGGTAGCCAGAAAATTGCCGCCGTCAGGGCTTGTGGCGGGTAGGCCATTCGCCGCTCCATTTCCCGGACCCCAGAGTGTAAGCGGTTGACCACCATTAGGCACCCCTGTCGTTGCTGTTCCGGGGGCGAAGACAGTCATGTAACCTGGTCCGGTCGCTGTCCAATCAGTGACTTGCGTGACACCCCAGCTACCGATTTGACCCACGCCGTTGGTCATCTGCTCAAACGAGCCGTTAGTGACCAAATTGACACCGGCTGCTTGTGAAGACGATGCGATGAGCATCAAAGCAAAGGCGGCAACGCCAGCGGTTGCGGTTTTGTGTTGGTTCATGGTGTTTTCCTCTAATGTAATTGATGGTACTCGTCGTTGGGGCAGTGTTCTTAAAGCAGTCGTCTGCTTAAATGCTTTTGCCGTTCCGCTGCTTTTTGAACATAATCAAACACCATGCCAACATATTTATATCATAAAATACATTAGCTTATAAATCTTCAAAACTTCCTATGAGACAGTTTTATTGTCTCATGCCTGTCTCATAGCCCTAAAATCGGTGTCTCTTAACTGTCTCATGAGACAGTGCGTTGGTGGGCGCGGTTATTTGCGGCAGAAGCATTTACGCCAAAATGAGAATTGCTAGCTTAGTGACGGCTTTGCATTGGATTCTCCGGTAGAAATCGTTATATACTGATATTCATATCCGTTATATCACAATCGACTTGACTATCCGAAGGGCAACACCATGAACCACCAAGAATCCACCCTTGACGAACAGCATATCGCCCAACTCGTGCGCAGCTTCTACGGACGGGCACGTGCGGACGCACTACTACGCCCGGTATTCGAAGCAGCCATCAACGACTGGGACGAGCATCACCGCATCGTCGAGGATTTCTGGTCCCGTACACTACTGGGGACGATTCGTTTGTTGCTCGTCTCGCTTTACTTGCTTGGCGCATCGGCCTTGGCGTTTGCCGGAGAAGTCCAAGTCGCCGTGGCCGCCAATTTCACCGTCCCTATGCAAAAGATCGCCGCCGACTTTGAAAAGGACACCGGGCATAAAGCGGTCGTATCAGTCGGGGCAACCGGTAAATTCTACGCACAGATTCAAAGTGGAGCGCCTTTTGAGGTTTTCCTCTCCGCCGACGAGACCACCCCGGCCAAGTTAGAACAGGAAGGCATGACCGTCCCAGGCAGCCGCTTCACTTACGCCATCGGCAAATTAGTGTTATGGAGTGCCAAGCCCGTTTTCGTCGATGATAAAGGCAAGGTGCTAAAAGAAGGCAAATTCGCGCATCTGGCCTTGGCCAACCCCAAAACGGCACCCTATGGCGCAGCCGCGCTAGAAGTGCTGAAAAACCTAGGGCTATTGGACACGCTCTCGCCCAAGTTCGTACAAGGCGAGAATATTGCCCAAACCCAGCAATTCGTCGCCACCGGCAATGCGGAACTCGGATTTGTGGCCCTTTCGCAGGTGCAGAAGGATGGCGAGTTGACCAGCGGTTCGGCATGGTTCGTACCCGGCAAGCTGTACAAGCCGATACGACAGGATGCGGTGATCTTGGCGAAAGGAAAGGGAAATCCAGCCGCTACGGCCTTGATGGATTATCTAAAAAGCGACAAAGCCAAGGTCGTGATCAAATCTTTCGGTTACGACCTTTAGGCAAAGGAATGGGGCATGGCCGATTTAAACACCGTAGACTTGTCGGCCATCAAGCTGACACTGGAACTCGCCAGCCTCACCACCTGTCTACTGCTGATGATCGGCACCCCCATCGCCTGGTGGCTGGCCCGCACCCGGTCACGGCTAAAAGGGATGGTTGGTGCCGTGGTGGCACTGCCCTTGGTGCTTCCACCCACGGTGCTGGGCTTCTACTTGCTGGTGGTAATGGGGCCTCAAGGACCCATTGGCCATCTCACCCAAGCACTAGGCCTAGGATTGCTGCCCTTCACTTTTCCGGGCCTATTGTTGGCATCGGTGCTATATACCATGCCTTTTGTGGTGCAGCCGGTGCAAAACGCCTTTGAGGCTATCGGCGAACGACCCATGGAAGCGGCGGCGACATTGCGGGCCGGCCCTTGGGATACGTTCTTTACCGTCGTCGTGCCGTTGGCCCGGCCCGGCTTTCTCACCGCCGCCGTCCTAGGCTTCGCCCATACCGTCGGGGAATTCGGCATCGTCTTGATGATAGGCGGAAATATACCGGGCAAGACACGGGTCGTGTCAGTGCAGATTTACGACCATGTCGAGGCGATGGAATACACTGAGGCCCATTGGCTAGCGGGTGGCATGGTGGTATTCGCTTTCCTGGTGCTGTTCGCGCTCTACACTTTCAACAACTCCGCCAACCGGACTAAGGATTAGACTAGAACCATGGGTACAGAAGGCATCCGTGCCGTTTTTTCACTAGCCCGTTCGGGGTTCCGTCTAGACGTGGATTTGGACCTGCCGGGTCAAGGCGTGACAGCCTTGTTTGGTCATTCCGGCTCGGGCAAGACCACCGTGCTACGTTGCGTTGCCGGTTTGGAACGGGCACAGGAAGGGTTCCTGTCGGTCAACGACGAGGTTTGGCAGGACGATTCAATAGGGGTGTTCATGCCCACTTACCAGCGATCCCTAGGCTACGTCTTCCAAGAGGCCAGCCTGTTTGCCCATCTTAGTGTGCGCAAAAACCTTGAATATGGGCAGAAGAGGGTACCCCTGGCCTCACGCAAAGTTGCATTTGAGCAAGCCTTGGCGCTTTTAGGCATTGAATCGCTGCTGTCCCGTCGGCCTGAAAGCCTTTCCGGCGGGGAACGGCAGCGCGTCGGCATCGCCCGCGCGCTGCTCACTAGCCCTAAACTGTTACTGTTGGACGAGCCTTTGGCAGCCTTGGACCAAAAGCGCAAAAACGAGATTCTGCCTTATTTGGAACGTCTGCATGATGAACTGGCCATCCCTATCCTCTATGTCAGCCACTCTCTAGACGAAGTCGCGCAACTCGCCGATTACTTGGTTCTGTTAGATCATGGTCAGGTGGTCGCCAACGGCCCATTACAAGAGACCTTGGCCCGACTCGACCTTCCCGATGCCTTTGCCGATGATGCAGGCGTGGTCCTAAAAACCGTGATCGCCGCCCATGAAGAGGCAGATGCGCTGACCCGGCTGGATTTCAGAGGGGGGTCCATCTATGTGGCAAGCCGCCCGGAACCCCTAGGACGACAAGTCCGCTGCCGTGTCCATGCACGGGATGTCAGCCTCACCTTGGAGCAACCGTCGGCAACCAGCATACTCAACATCGTACCCGCCATCGTGGTCGGTGTCGCCGACACGGAGATTCGCGCGCATGTCCTAGTGCATTTGGATGCTGGAGGAACCCCTTTGCTGGCGCGCATTACCCGTCGCTCCCATGATAGGCTTGGGATTACCGGCGGGCTGGCCATTTGGGCACAGATCAAAGCCGTGGCTTTGCTGGGATAGCCTGCTTCAGCATTCCAATTGCCTATTGGCTTGGGTAGCGCTTTTTCAGATCGTCCATCTATTTAATCCAGGCAGGCACCCTCTCAATCAATGCCATTAAGTTAAGATGCATTAAGCGTGAAATCAGCCTTTGACGGAACGCCAAGCCCCAGCTTGGCGCGGTACACCCTGATGCCAAGCTGGGGCTTGGCGTTCCGATAGATGTTTTGCGATTATTGGGACTAAGAGCGATAATTAATGCAAAGCCTTTCAACATAAATGAGATGATTTCAGCCGATGTTCGAACAAATTCCCGAGCTATCGACCATTCTGTCGGTCAACACCTTGTCTTTACTGCCGGTTCTTTCATTGCTTGAAGTCATTCTATCAGCCGATAACGCCATTGCCCTTGCGGCTTTGACACGTGGCCTGCCGGATGTCCAGCTTCAGCGGCGAGCATTGAACTTAGGACTGTTGCTGGCCTATGGGCTGCGCATTCTGCTGATCTTAGTATCGACCTGGGTCATTCAGTTCTGGGAGTTTGAAGTCGCTGGTGCGCTCTATCTCCTTTGGCTCGTTTTCAAGTATTTTTCCTCTGATCCTGATAAATCTGAGGACCACCATCACCACGGCCCGCGATTCGCATCAATTTGGCATGCGGCTCCGGTCATCGCCATGACCGACTTGGCCTTTTCGCTCGATAGCGTGGCAGCAGCCGTAGCGGTGTCGCGTCACATCGGGGTCATCCTGCTAGGTGCCACCATAGGCATTATCGCGCTACGGTTCATGGCCGGCCTCTTCATCCGCTGGCTTGACGAATTCACCAACTTGGAGGACGCAGGCTACCTGACGATTGCCCTCGTGGCTGTTCATATGCTGTTACGGGTAGCCAATGAGGCGTTGGTGCCACCGGACTGGCTTATGCTCATCCTCATCGGCCAGGTATTCGTTTGGGGCTTCGCCGAGCGTACCAAGCCTAACGGGCAATGAGCCTACCAGAGATGCACTGGTCAGTGGATTTGAGTCAGATTACTGTTCGACCACGCAGTGATGCTTTAAATAGGCCACCGCTTGCGCTTTAACGAGCAAAGTATCGCTTTATTTTCCACGAACCAAGCACGAAGATAGCCGATTTTCCTGAGCGATGCACTTCTTAGACAAAATTGTTAAACTCGCAAGACATTGTTTTTATCGACTTTGTGCGTTGTCTAAAAAACCTTCCATTATTGGACAGATTGGATCAAACAGTCCTGTCGGTTAGTAAATGTGAAGTTTTAATTTATACTTGACAAAGTCCCAAAATGGGACTAAGCTTTTAGCCAAATTTAGCTATTCTTTGCAGGGAGTGCAATTTATTTATTTATTTATTTATTATTTCAATGGCAACAATTTATGAGAATAATTTCTTTAAGTACCATAAAGCGTTTTTTTGAAAACAATCCAGACTGCGAGGATGCTCGTGAACAGTCACTATCATGGTATCGCTATGCCTTACACGCTGATTGGCCTACTCCGGCGCATGTTAAATCTGATTTCGGCAATGCCAGCATCCTTAAAGATGGACGAGTAGTTTTTAACATAGCTGGAAATAAGTACAGACTTGTTGTTTGGATAAATTACCAATATCAAGTTGTATATATAAGATTTATCGGTACACATGCTCAATACGACAATATTGACGCGCAAACTATTTAATATATTTTGAGAAGACTAACTAGCTATGAACATTAAACCGATAAAAACTGATGGCGATTATCAATCCGCCTTGAGGGAAATCGAAGGACTCATGGCAGCTGAATACGATACGCCTGATGGTGACCGCCTTGATGTTTTGGTAACACTAGTGGAAGCATGGGAGCGTAAAAATTTCCCTATGGATTTGCCAAATCCTGTCGAAGCTATTAAGTTTGAAATGGAACGAAATGGCCTAACGATAAATGATTTAAAACCTATCATTGGTCGATCAAACAGAGTTTATGAGATACTTTCTAATAAGCGACCATTGACTCTACGCATGATATATAACTTACATTTTAAGTTAGGAATACCAGCAGAGAGCCTTATCCGTCAAGATTCCATAAGCTAGAATAATTGATAAATTTTTTCCATGATTTACTCAAGTGCCTTAATCAAACGGTCTCGCCAACTAAACAATTGGATGTGTACTGTCTAAATAACCTTCGTTTTTTAGAAAACGCACATCAAAAAAACAGCCTTAAAAGCGGGTTTCTGTGTGGTCTTGAGACAGCCGCCCGTGTCTTCGCCGACCCGTTCGCCGTCACCAAGCAAGACCGCTAGGTTTTTGTGTTATTCAATAAAATCATACTCCCTAACCACTACAAAATTGGACGAAGAACAGACTGGAACAGTTAAGCTATTGACCCATCATAAAGAACAGAAGACGGCGGATTATCTCATTCAGGAGGTCACGCAATGGGGAGGAAAGAACATATCGTCAGTTACGCGGATAAAGACTTGCTTGCCATGCAACAGCGCGGCGAGGACAAGAGCGATTGGGTAAAAGCCGCTGCGATGACCGACATGGAAATTGAAGCAGCAATTGCCTCTGATGAGGACGAGGCGGGAATGGTCGTTGACTGGTCGAAAGCAACGGTTGAGATGCCCCAGCCCAAAGCCGTGCTTAATATGCGGGTTGATTCCGATGTTATGGAATTTTTCCGCAACCAAGGCAAAGGCTACCAAACCAAGATTAACGCCGTTTTGCGTTCCTATGTCGATCAAATGCGCCAACAGAGCCACACGGACGCTCGCTAGGTGTAGGCGGCCTGAAATCAAAACTGGCTGGGAATGCAATCAGCGGATTTTGGGGACCACCCTATTAACCCACTGCCGTTTGTCGCGTTCAAGCAATTCTTCGGATTCTTTTGGCCCCCAGGAACCGGCTGCATAATTTGGAAATGACCTAGGGGGCAGTGCCTTCCAGACATCTAATATCGGCTGGATCAGACTCCAACCGGCCTCGACCATGTCCGCCCGCTGGAATAAGGTTGCGTCTCCGGTCATGCAATCGTGCAGCAAGCGTTCGTAACCGGTGCTGGATGTCGCCCCGAAGTAATCCTCGTAATCGAAATCCATCTTTACCACGCCAAGCTTCATCAACGGGCCAGGCATTTTTGCATCAAACTCAAGGGAAATACCTTCGTGGGGCTGCAAATGGATAACCAGCCGGTTACTTTGGATTTGTTCGCCAATGCCAGTATTTCGGAACAATACCATCGGCGGACGGCGGAATTGGATGACTATTTCGGTGGTGCGACCCGCCATGCGCTTGCCAGTGCGCAGATAAAACGGCACATCGGCCCAACGCCAGTTGTCAATCAACAATTTCATTGCCACGAAAGTTTCAGTCTTCGAGTCGCGGGCGACTTTTTCCTCGGCACGGTAGCCGGTCAATGACACGCCATCGACACTGCTTTCATGATACTGCCCACGGGCTGTCATGCTCAGAACGTCTTCAGGTGTCAAAGTTTGCACTGCCCGCAATACCTTGGTTTGCTCGTCGCGCACCGCATCGGCCTCGAACGAAATCGGCGGCTCCATCGCAATCAGCGACAGGAGTTGGAACAAATGGTTGGGCACCATATCGCGCATCGCCCCGGCGTTTTCATAGTAAGCACCGCGTCGCTCAACGCCGACTTCTTCGGCAGCGGTAATTTGCACATGGTCAATATAGCGGCGGTTCCAAATCGGCTCAAAGATGCTGTTGGAAAAGCGGAACACCATGATGTTCTGCACAGTTTCCTTGCCGAGGTAATGGTCAATGCGGTAAATCTGCCGTTCCTTCAAGACTTCCCTTATTTCCATATTCAATGTACGGGCAGATTCCAAGTCATGGCCAAAGGGCTTTTCGATGATGACCCGCCGCCAGTGCCCACTTTCCTCCTTTGCCATGCCGGAATTGCCGAGTTGGCGGATGATCTCGCCAAAAAACGTGGGCGCGGTCGCCAAATAGTAGCAATAATTGTCGTCAATGGCGTTTTTGCCGCCTACCGAATAGCATAATTCACGTAATTTCCAGTAGAAATTCTCGTCGCGGAAATCACCCTGCAAAAAATAAATGCGTTTTTCCAACCAAGCCCAAACTTTGTCGTCCACCTCGCCCATGGCATAAGTACGAATATCCTGGGCAAGCTGCTGGCGGAAGGATTCGTCGGTGAAACTATCGAAAGCCGTGCCAATCAGCGCGAACTTGCGCGACAGCAGCTTGGCTTTGGCGAGATTGTACAGCGCAGGAATCAGCTTGCGTTTGGTCAAATCGCCGGTCGCGCCGAATATGACCATTATGCACGGGTCGCCTGATGCACGGGGAATATCAAGGATGGATTCACTCATAGCGTTCATCAATGCCCGCCAAATTCATTACGCATCGCCGACACAATCTTGCAGGCGAAGCTGTCCTCCCCCCTGGAACTGAAGCGTTGGAACAAGGCCGCGCTCAAGACCGGAACCGGGGTGCTCTCGTCAATGGCGGCAGCAACAGTCCAGCGACCTTCGCCAGAATCGGCGACCGACCCGCTGTAATTCTCCAAATCGGGTGTTTTGGCTAAAGCGTTGGCAGTCAGATCGAGCAGCCAAGAAGAGACCACGCTACCGCGACGCCACAATTCTGCGATTTCCGACAACTCGAAATCGTATTGGTAGTGTTCGGGATGCTCTAACGGTGCAGTTTCTGCATTGACGGCCTTTTCAAGCTTGCCAACATTGGCTCTGCGCAAAATGTTGAAGCCTTCGGCATAAGCGGCCATCATGCCGTATTCAATGCCATTGTGAACCATCTTGACAAAATGCCCAGCCCCGGACGCACCGCAATGCAGGTAGCCCAATTCGGAAGATGCATTAGTTTTGCGGGCGGGCGTGGCTGGAATCGAACCAATTCCAGGTGCCAAGGATTGAAAAATCGGATTCAGATAGGCGACTGTTTCCCCCTCCCCGCCAATCATCAAGCAGTAGCCTCGCTCCAAGCCCCAAACACCTCCGCTGGTTCCGACATCGACATAATGCAAGCCTTGGCTGGCGAGTGCCTTTGCCCGCCTGATGTCATGCACATAGTGAGTATTGCCACCGTCAATGAGGATGTCGCCCGGTTCCAGTAGGGTTTCCAACTGTTCCAATGCCTCATCCACAATCGCCGCTGGCAACATCAGCCAAATGACCCTTGGCGTTTGCAACTGTCCGACCATCTCTTGCAGAGAACCAGATGCCAAGGCACCCTCGGCGGCCAGCGTTTGCACCATTTGGAGGTTGTTATCGAAAACCACGCATTCGTGCCCCTTGCGAAGCAAGCGCCGCACCATGTTGCCGCCCATCCGGCCCAAACCTATCATTCCCAATCGCATTATTCGTCTCTCCTCATCTTGTCAGTCGGATATCATCAACCGGGTAGCCCGGATCGTTATGCAAACACCAAGCAAAAATGTAGCCAAACGTACTTTACGGCTTGGTGTAGCCAAACCAAGTGGACATTAGGGGGAGGAAGGGGGGTTTTATGAGCATAAACCAGACAATCCAGCGGCTAATTGAAGGATTTCACACAGCCGAATGCCTACATTAAGAAACAATAACGGGGCGGGATTTGTAATCCCGCCCCGTTTGTCACGCCGGTTCCCAAACTCTTCCCTGGGCAGTTTCCGGCATCCGCTTAGCTACCAGTCCCATCCCGCCGGCAAAGGAAAGACTAGGTTCGTCTTTGGTGAGCTATACCAATTGACCGAGCTAGTGCCTTGGGAGCCGATAAAGCCAGAAAGTTTTGGATAAGCCGTCCGAACATCCTGTTGTTCGTAAGACCATCTCCAACCGCTGGGTATCAACAAACCATAGGGATTGCCTTGATTATCCGTTATTGCGGGATTGACCTGGTACAACTGAACCGACTGCTTCGTGTTCCACACATACAGGTACGGGTCAAAGGGTGCCGCTGCTATCTTGGCAAGGTCGGTCGGCTGGTTCAGGTTGATGGTGAACGAGCTTCTCGGCCCTTGCAGATAAGTATCCCCCCACAAGGTGTTGGTGAAGGTCTTCCTGTAGTCGGTATGTTCCGTATTGGGGAATATGCTCAACGTGTTCCCAAACACCACCACATCAACCGTCCCGCTGGACAGTATCGGATAAGCCGCCGGATTGAGGTCTTTGGCGTTGCAGCCAAAACTCGTCTGCGGACTGGTGTTCAGCGTCGTGGTGCAAGTGGCCGTGGTGCTAACCGCGGACGGCAAGCCAATCCGCAAATGCCAGTCATGACTATAAGCGGCCCCCCTGGCAAGCAGGTAGGCATTGCCCGCGATTTGCACCACCTGGTTGGAGCTATTAAGCCCAAACTTGACCTGGTAGGCGACCACGGCATCATTGAAGTCATAGTCGGTTGCGGGTGTTCCGTTTTTGTACAGGTTATATTGATCTTCGTACGCTGCGATATAGTACGTGCCGCTGGACGGGAAGCTATTCCACGAGACCACCGCCATCGGATCGGGAGCCTGCGCGGGATTGGTCAGGGCCATGGCGGGTGCCAAAGCCTGACCGGGCGCGTAATTATCGACAAACAGCGTGTCTGCGGCATTTAACAAGGTCAGTTGTGTCGGCCCGGTGCAGTCGTAAAACGCCTCAGGATCGCCCAGTGCCACATCAGTCTGCAAGAAGTTGACGTTCAAAGTCGCGGCAGTCACACTCCCCAAGGAAGCCGATATGTTGCACTGTAATGTGCTGTCCACGGTGTTTTGGATGGCGTTTTGCGCACCCCCACGCCAGATGTTGGTTGGTTCATTGCCAATCAGCGTGTAGGTGGGATTGCGGGTGGTTCCGCCAGCCGGGGTCAACAAGCTGTAAGTCTCGGTCTGGCAAGAGCCATTCGTGATGGAGTAACTCTGTTGCGAACCGTCGTTAAAGGTCAAAGTCAGCGATGTCAAACTCTCGTTCAGGGCCACGCCTTCGCTCTGGGCGTTTTCGGAACCCGAGTTGGCTTCGTCGAGCGTGAAACCAAACACCAACTGGCCGCCGTTATTCTCCCGCAAACCCTCCAATTGCTGGGCAGTGGCGTTTTTAAGCAGGTTGATCGAACCGGCACACTGAGGGGAACTCACCCCATCGGTCAGCGGTATGGAAACCACTGGCCCACCGGAACCTCCAGAAGAACCTGAACCGCCCGCACCAGAAATGAGCCCACCACCACTTGCGGGGGTCATGTTTCCCGTTCCGCTGGTCGTCCCAATCGGCGGTATCTGGTAATCGAGGAAGTCGCGCCCAGTCACCGTCAAGTTGCCGGATGCCAGCACAACCGGGATCAAGTCATTATTTGTACCGACTGCGTCATTGGTTGAAACGAACACGGGTACAGTGATGGGGTTGGTCTCCATCACCACATAGTTACCCGGTAACAGCTTGACGAAGCTGTACAAACCACTAGAATCAGTCACTATGCTGGCTTGCAGTGTACCGTCAGATGGGTTGCCGTCACCATTCGGATCGGTGTACAAACCCACTGTGGCCCCGGCCAAGCCGGCATAGCCAGCCGCCAAATTGCCGTCGCCTTTGGTGTCATTGCGCACTTCACCGGCTATCGAACCGACCATATTGGGTGCATAGAGCGTTGTGAAGTAATCTTCAACCTCGCCGTTACTGGCCTGTCCTGTCGGGCTTTCGCCCCCTTGGCCTGTGGCATTGGTGGCACGGAAGCGAACCGCCACTTGACCGGCAACCGCACTGGCAGGAAGCGCCACAGTCAGGCTGTTTAAACCTGCCGTCAAAGCTTGACCGCTGATGAAGTTTTCATTGGCATCAAACGCGCCATTGTTGTTCCAGTCGGCCCAAGCACTCAGCACACCGGCTGCCGATGCAGTCACCTTAATGACGGCATTCTGCCCACTGACCCAAAGGTCGGTCATCGACACGCCCTGTTCGTCATTCGGCGTGGAACCGTTGGTGTTGTCGCCGCTGGCATCTGCCATCGGCTGTCCGTCGGATTCTGCATCCGTGATTCCAGCGCCGAGATAAATGCCGCTGATGCCATGGCGTGGGCCATTGTTGCCCAGCAAAGTGGCATAGCTGTTAGGCAGGTCGCCAAAGTCGATCAGGGTGGAGTAGCCGAAATCAACGGTCGTCAGATTGGCTGCCAAGTTGACCAAGTCCGTGGTCGAGTCCAGCACCGCATCGGGATCGGCAATTTCGGACGCGTTGACCGGCAGGCTAGTCTTGTTTATCTCAACACGGTAACTACCCTGCCCCAAACCGGTGAACAGATAATTGGCATCCGCCGCCGTCGAAGACAGGCGAGCCATTTCGTCACCTAGGCCGTCATACAGCACCACTTGGGCATTGGCCAAGCCTTCACCGGAATCAAACTGGAAGTTATGGTTGCCATCTAGCCAGACGGAATTGCCGGCACTGAGCGGTAGCGCATTGGCAATCACCATGCCCACATCAACATCTGTCCGGGCCTGTCCGGCATTGACGGTCACACCGCCAACCCAGCCGTTGGTCTGATCTGCATCGCTGTCTAAGGTAATGGAAGCACCTTGGGACTGCGGGCTAAACGTGTAGAGGCTATTGAACTGGAGAAACTCAAGGTTGTAAGCCCCGGCAGCCAACCCTCCAAAGCCATAGGCACCCGTGGCATCGGTCTGGGTTTCTGCCAACCAAGTCACACCATCGGCGGCGTACAGGAAAACAGTCACACCAGGAACACCCGGTTCACCGGCATCCTGCACACCGTTATTATTGGTGTCGTACCAAACCTTATTGCCGATGATGGCGCCGTTAGTGCCGGTGTTCGTACCCGTGAGGTACAGGCCGGCATCAACCGTAGTTAAGTTCTGACCCGCAGACAACGTGATAGGCGTAGTGAGTCCAGTCGCCAAGGCGGCTTCACTGTCGCTGCCACTATGGCTGCCATTGCCCGTTTCGTAGACCGTGAAGCTGTAGCCTGTCGGGGGTACAAACTGGACTGTGTAGGTACCCGCTGCCAATCCGGTGAACTCATAGCCACCTTGTCCGTCGCTGACCGTGCTAGCCAATACCTTGGTGTGGCCGCCATCCCAAAGGTTGACGGTGACACCGGCCAGACCGTTCTCGCCCGTACTTTGCAGGCCATCCCGGTTGGTGTCGTACCAGACCCAGTCGATTATGTTGGCAGGCTTTGCCCCGTTACTGAGGTATAGACCGGCATCATTGGTCGGCGACTTCGCACCCGACAGGGTTACTATGGCAGTCTTGCCGGTATTGACATCCGCATCACTGTCAAAACTATCCTGTAGAGTGCCAGTGCCTTGGTTTTGCGGCGAAAACTGGTATCCCGCCGGTTTGACGAAGCCAATCACGTAATTGCCCCCGGCCAGCCCTTCGAATAGGTAATTGCCGGAACCATCGGTCTGGCTGGTTTGCAATAAAGTAACGCCGTCACCCGCGTACAGGTTGACCGTCACCCCGGCTATGCCACGCTCATCGGGTTGTTGAATGCCGTCTTGGTTGGTGTCAAACCAAACGTAATCGCCCAAGCTGTAGGCCGGAGTGAAGCCAAAGTCAACCAGCAAATTGTCGCCGACATCACCCGTTGTGCCATTTTGCGAAGCCGATGTCGGTTGCACAGCGTCAACCTCACTGGCAGGATTGGACAAGCCTAGGGTTACAATCTGGCTAGTAACATGGTTATTGGTGCTATGACCGTGGTTGCGATTGTTGGCCGTTTGCCCACTGGAGGAAACATCGCTGAAATAGCCTATACTGGGTGAATAACCCAATAGTTTGCCACCGACGATGAAGTTGGCATCGGCAATTCGTACCACATAACTCCCGCCAACCAGTTGGTCAAAGCGGTAGTAGCCGCTTGCATCCGTTGTTGTGGAAGCGATGAGATTAGTCGCTGTGCCGTCCAACAATTCAACGGTGACACCTGCCGACACTGGCGGTTCTGTGCCATTCAGTATGCCATCATTGGCAACACCACCGCCTGCACCATTGTCTATCCACAGCCGGTTGCCCAAACTGTAAACCGGAGTAAAACCGAAATCCACTAACAAGTTATCGTAAGCATCGCCATTAGGCCCGTTTTTCGCAGCCGCCGTCGGTTGCGAACCGTCCACATCGCCAATCGGGTTCGACACCCCCAACGTCACGGCTGGGCTGACCACATGGCCACCCACCGTTTGACCGTGGTTGTGGTTATTGCTAGTAATAGCCGACACATCGGGGAAATAGCCCGCGCTCAGCTTATAGCCAGCTAGCAGGCCGCCGCTGGCAAAGTTGGCATCAGCCACACGCACCGTATAAATGCCTGCCTGGAGACCGTCGAAGCGGTAAAAGCCGCTGGCATCGGTGGCGGTCGTCGCCACCACATTGACACCCGAGCTATCCAGCAGTTGCATCGTCACACCCGCTGGCACGGCAGGTTCGCCGCCATTCAGAATGCCGTCGTTTGCCGTGCCGTTGCCAGCACCGTTGTCCATCCATATCCGGTTGCCTAGGCTAAAGGTGGGTACGAAGCCAAAGTCCCCCACCAGATTGTCGGCGGCATCAGTGTTGGGTCCATTCAGACCCGCCCCGGAGGAACCTATGGCCTCGCCGGTCGGTTCGCTGCCCGCACCCAAGCTTGCCATGGCCGTCATGATGCCACCCGGCACCACCGTGCCACTCGCCATCGGCGTGTCGATGCCGTGGTCTAGCAGGTCGCCCCCCAGACCGAAGTTGCTGCTGCTGCCAGTGCTGTTGAACATCTGGCTCAGCACAGGGGAACCGGCCTGGTCGACAATCACCACATAATTGCCGGCCGTCAAACCGTCGAAGCGATAGTAACCGTTAGTGTCTGTGACTTGTGCCGCCAATTGGCTGCCTGTTGGGTTTCCGCTTGCATCGCTTTGGAACAGCTTCACCGATACGCCGCTGATACCCGGCTCGCCGCCGTCCTGTTTGCCGTTATTCATAATGCCGCCGCCGGTGCCGTCATCACGGAACACCCGGTTGCCTAGGCTGTAGCTCGGCGTGAATCCGAAATCGACCACTAAATTATCGCCGCCATCGCCGTTGGGTCCGTCTAGTCCGTAGGCAGTCAATCCCAAACTCTCGCCCAAAGGCTGGCCTCCCACTGCGAGAGTGACCGGCAAACTGGCAATACCTCCTGGTAATACGCTGCCTTGGGTCAAGGGCGTGTCAATGCCATGGTCAGTCAAGTCGCCAGCCAAGGCAAAGTTGGAACTATAACCGGAACTGCTCACCAAGCCATTCAACACAGGGGAGCCGCTTTGATTGACCACGACCACATAATTGCCCGCAGGTAGGCCGTCAAAGCGATAGTAGCCGCTTGCGTCGGTGGTTTGCGCAGATGCCACAGGCGCACCGGAGGGGCTGCCGCCAGCACTAAGGTACACATCGACCGCCACCCCGGCTATGCCCAGTTCGCCCCCATTTTGAATGCCGTCGTCGACCACGCCGCCGCCTGTGCCATCATCACGGAACACCCGGTTGCCAATGCTGTAAGTGGCGGTGAAGCCAAAATCATCCGTCAAGACAGGGCTGATGCTTAAGGTCACGGCCTTGCTGACCGCCCCGTAGCCGGACAACAAATAGCCAGCGTTTCCGTTGAGTTGGCCACTGTTGGGGTTGGTGATGCTAGTGCTGGCTATGAGTCCGGCCAGCGGTTGGCCCGATACAAAGTTCATCGGGTCAATCTGCACGATGAAAGCACCCGCAGGCAACCCGGTAAAACTGTAATAGCCGGGATAGCCGCCACTGGTGTAAGTGGTGCTGGTGCTGTAATACTGGTCGATGCCGGGGGTGAAAACACCGTTGCCGTCGGTATCCTCGTAGAGGTTGACCCGCACATTGTTGATGCCCGGTTCGCCGCCAAAGGGCTCGTAAACACCGTTATTATTGGTATCCAGCCACACCCACTCACCCAAGCTGGCGGTGCCGGTCGGCAGGATTATCCCGGCATCCCATGAGGCATCATACTGACCCGCGACTAAGCTAAATGTCGCAGTCTGTCCGGTGGTCGGGTTGACATCAGACTCAACCTGGTCGCTGCCGCTAACGTCTTGCAAGGTGAAAGTCGCCCCACTCGGCTTAGTGAACACTAGGTAATAGGTTCCGGGTGCAAGCCCTTTAATTTGGTAAAACCCTGGATTGTTATTGACATCATTCGCCGTGACCGTGGTCGCGGCGGGGGTGTTGGGATTGCTGGTGGAATACGCCTTAACGACGACGCCATTGATGCCGTCGGCGGTGGATTCGTCCTGAATGCCGTTGCCGTTACGGTCAAACCATACATAATTGCCAATCGAACCGGTCGTGGAGACCTGCAAACCCATGTCCCCGTAGCTATAAATCTGGCCCCAAGTCAAGGCAGTGACCGACGTGGTATTGGAGGACGGGTCCACGGCAGAATTCAGCGCGGCATTACTTCCGGCATTCTCTTTCGTCACCCCATAGCCGACCGGCGGATAAAACAGTACATAAAAATTGCCGGGGACCAAATTGCTGAATTGGTAATAGCCGGGATTGCCGCTGCCATTGCTGGTGGTGATGGTGGAATCGACCTGTACGCCGTTAGACTGGTACAAATCCACCCGTACACCGTTCAAACCCGTCTCGGCGGGGTCTTGAAGACCGTTGCCATTACTGTCCAGCCATACAAAGCCGCTGTAAACCGGCGGAGTGGGCGGTTGGACTGCCACACCGACCTTATTCGGTTCGGTGGCCAGCAGGGCGACCGCGTTGTCGGAACGGGTGGCGACATAGCCAAAGGAATTCCAAGCTATCGCGCCGTTGGTTGGCGCACCGATGGGTGCGCGCATGGGCCACGACAATTGCAGCATGTCCAAAGGATTCACCACAATGGAGCCAAAATCAAACTTCAGTGCCTGCACCGTGGTAATGTCGGCAGGGGGGTTGGTAGTCCAATTTGGACTGGTGCAACCGGCCGGCGAGTAGCCCAACTCGGCCCTGCAGGGGTTGGTCTGGTTGCTGTAATAGACGATCACACCTGCCGGAGCCACCACGGGCGCGGTCAGATTGGGTCGCCACGCACTCACGCGGTTCTGTGGGTCCAGTACCCCGGTGTCGCCGACGTAGGGCAAAATATCAATGACTTGGGTGTGGGTCATCGGCACATTGCCAACATTGCTGACTTGCAAGGTATACAACAAGCTGCCCCCGGCCACCGTCGTCCCGTTGGAGGGATATTGGCGATTATTGGCATCCAACTGGCCCTTGACCAACATGACCGATTGCATGGCCGCCGTAATGCCGACGGTGATGGTCGCACCCGACGATTTGGATGCGCATAGGGTTTCCGTTTTATTACCGTTGGCATTCAAATCGTAGGTATCCACCGGCATCGGGGTATAGCAACTGGATGTGGTAATCGCGCTATTGCCATAACTGAGCAAATCAGCCACATTGGCGATGGAACCGGGAAGAGTGCCAGTATTGACCGTCACGTTGAATTTTAGGACGGCCGAGGTGTTGGGCGGCAAACTGTAGGCACTGGCACCATCCCAACGGAAACGCAGCAAAGTGCGTCCGGTGTTGTTGTAATTGGCCAAGGTCTCCACCGTCGGGTTGGGCATGCCAGTGGGACGCGTACTGACCGTGGCGCTATTGGCCACATAAGTCAATCCGGGGTCCAACAAATCACCTAACACCGGATTGATGAGGGCACTACCAGCGTTGCTGGCATTATTCAACGTCAACTGATAGGTGACCGTGCTGCCGGGAAGCACGGTGGACGTGCCGGACACCACCTTATCCAGCTTTGGAACGGCATTGGGGTCAGTCGTTTGGGTCGATGGTTGGGCTACCGTCAGCGTAACCGTACTGGTGCCGTTGCCGGGTGTGCCGTTATAGGAATAGCTGTAAGCGCCGGTGTTGGTGATGATGTTGCCGGGTGATACGGTGTTGCCATTCCAGTCGGTTGCCAACAAGGTCGCCACGAAACCAGGACCCATGCTCGAACCCGTGGCTTTAAAGGCCGTCGGAAGGGTTAAATAGGTATAGCGCAGCGCGGTGATGTAAACCCCCGTGGCTAGGTTCAGCGACGAGACGGCCACATTGGTAGACGAGGAACCCAAGGTGAGCGGGAAGCCCTTGACCGGTGTCCAGTTCAAGTTGGTATTAGTCTGGTATTCGATCGCCAAAGTCGGCGTGATATTGTAATAGGAATAACCGGAGTTGATTTGGGTGACATTCAACTGCGGAGGAATATTGTCCACGATGGAGAAGTTATTCAGCGCCACATTGCCGGTGTTCGTCGTGTCGAAGTCATAGGTGACGCTTTGCCCGACAAGGGGGGTGGAATTGCTGACTTTTTTGGTGACCGTCTTGTTGGGAGCGGCTGCCGATAGCGAATGACTTATGCTGGCGGTCAGCGGTGTGATCGAACCCGAGCCGGAGACGACCGGCACCGACCCGGTGAGGGTCGCGGTGTTTGTCACCGTTTGGCCTACGCTAAACGCGCTGGATGGGTATTGGATGTCCAAGTACACCGTGTTACAGCCAGCTGCTGCGGTCGGCGCACCAATATTCCAAGTTACAATGCCGCTGGCATAGCTACCGCTGTTGCTGGCCGAAACGAACGTCGCGCCGACCGGTAAGGTGTCGGTGACGATGACATTGGCTAGGTTGACATTGCTGCTATTGGGGCAGGCTTGTATCTGATAAACGACATCTTGGCTCATTGCCGCACCGGTTCCGCCGGATAAGCGGGTCTTGCTGAGCGTCCAGGCATTGGTGGAAGTGGCCGTCACCGTCACCGCATTGCTGGTCACCGTGGTCGCACCGGTGGCACTCATACTGGCTGAATTAACCGCCGTCGCGCCATTGGCGGTGATGCCGGTGGGAAATTTCACGCTCAGTTGCAACTGGCCGGTAGAGCCGGCCGGCAAGGGATTCACGAAACTCCATTTGGCCGTGCGGGTTGACGTTGTAAAGGTTGCAGCCGTGGTCTGGGCACTACCCACCATGCTCACGTCGGCGGAGTTGCCCGACAGGGCCGCCGGCAACACATCAGTGACGGTAGCGGCGGCACAGGATGAGGTGATGCTAGCGCATTGGTATTGTATGGTATAGGTGTATTGGGTCCCAGCCGCCACCGTGGCTACGCTGGATGTCATCGTCAACTGAAGTGTCGGGGCATCGGCGTAAGCAAGCGGCCCGAACAACAAACCCAACAAAAAAAATAGCAGGTATCCGCAGTTGATGGCTATATGCCCCACAGATACCTGTTGGTTAGTACTTGACACCGAACGATGACTGATCATGATTTCACCCATTAATTATTTTTTTGCGGTCCATCTGCCGTTTACAGCGAATCTGTAATAGCTTAAGTTTAGTATCATCTTCAGAGAAAAACACCGAAGAGCATACACTTTTTTTGGTTTGGCAAGGCTACTGTCATCAAATAACGACAACTAGGACTGGATATACAATGACCCTTGCGCCGAAGCGGACGATGAGAATATTTCATAAATCACCTGATTGACCGTCCAAGGCGCACTGGCGGCGAACTTCAAGTTCGCTTCGTTGGTCACACGGCCTATGAAAAACACCGTTTGCTGGGTTGGATTGGCGGGGTTGACGGCATACACTTTGACAAACACCGTGTCTTGGCTCAAATTGAAGCCGGCCAATTCGGGCAGGTTGACACCACTGAGGGTGACTGGTTTCTGGAAATTGCTGTAGCTGAATTGGCGGTTGAAATTAAAGCCAGTGACCGTATCTGAAAACTGCGCGACGGTCACGTTACGCGCAACAGGCAGCCAAGTGAAGGTGGGGAAACGGCCATCAATAATCGTAACCATGTAGGCTCCCGGACTGACTTGGCCAAAAACATAATTCCCATTCGCGTCGGTGGTTTGCGTTTGAAGACAGTTAGGAGCGGCGGTGACGACCGTACTTTGCGCCGAGAGGCACAGCGTGCTTTGCGAAATGGGTTGTCCGTTTTGATCGACGACTTCGCCGCTGACATAGGCACCCATCGCCGCATTGGAAGCAGCCATCAGGAAGAGTATGATCGACAGGAAAAATTTGTTCACAGTAGTTGCCTTTGGTTAGCTGGAATCGTCGGTTAGTGTTTTTCTCTACAGCTAAATAAATGCAATGTGTGTGCCATAATTATATTTGCATAACTTTTAAATACTTACAATATAAATATAGCATTAATTCTTTTTTGTGAGACATAATGAGACAGATTGATCTGTCTTATTTCTGTCTCATGAGACATAATGAGACAGTATCTGTCGTTGGGCTAGGTGCGCATGCCGAGTACGGCCGACCGGCCGGTCGTCCCTACCACGGCAATTTCCGCGCACCTAGCCCACCCTACATTTCGCCTTGTGAGAATTGCTGTGCGATTTAAAGAGGAAATAGACAGTGCAAGAGATTGCTAATTTAGATTGGCTACGCCAAGTATTCGATGCCCTGCCGTATGCCGTTGCCGTTGCGGAGGCCAACATGCCGGGTTTTCCCATAGCCTACGTCAATAGGGCGTTTGAACGGCTGACTGGCTACTTGGCGGAGGAAGCAAAAGGGCAACCCTTTAGTTTTCTTGCCGTCGCCGGACCTGGCCTGCCAGTGTTGGACAGAGTAAGAGAGGGGCTTGCCCTAGGTCATGATAGCCGGATTGAACTACAGTGCTTAAGCAGGGACGGAACCGACTTCTGGAGCGAAGTTTCAGTCGCCCTCCTTTGCGATGGACTCGGTCAGCCCACACACTATGTCTGCGTCTATACGGATATCAGCGGACATCGGCGCTCCCTTGATGCGCTGGCCGCAGAACGCGAACGCCTGCTGGGTTTTATCGAGCATGTCCCATGGGGTATGCTCGCCCTCGACTGCATAATCAGCGGGGTTTTCATCGTCGATGCCACTCAACCGGACACGCCTGTCATCTACGTCAATGCTGCTTTCGAGCGGATAACCGGTTACCAAGGCGAAGAGGTCCTGGGCAGGAATTGTCGTTTCATCTTTGACGAAAATGAGGACCAAGCCACCCTGGAGGAGCTTCGATTGGCGTTCTCGGAGAGAAAGGAGATGAAAGCCGAATTACTCAGCCATCGCAAGGACGGTTCGCCATTTTGGTTTGACCTGACACTTTCACCTGTGTTCGACGAATCCTCGCAGTTGACCCATTATCTGGGCATACAAACCGACATCACCGACCATAAAGAAACCGAGAAGCGGCTGCAAGAATTGAGTGCCGAACTAAGAAAGAACCGGGATGACTTGATTTCGATTTTGAACGAATTCCCGTCTGGCACACTGATCGTGGAGGCTGGGGGGACGCTCTCGTTCGCTAGCACAACCTGCGAGTCTATCTTAGGCATAAGTCCAGACATCATCCCCGGACAACATTGGCGGCAGGTTTTTCCCGTGGACGGAAAAACAGCCCAACTCTTACAAAATACCCTTGAAACCCCAGCAAAGGATAGAAAGCCGGTAACCATCCAATGGCAAGACGCATGCTTTGAAACCCACTGGGTGGAGTGTTCGGTCAAGGACGATCCCCGCGATCCAGCAAGACGCTTAGCCTTTTTGGATGATATTACAGAGTTGCATAGGCTTAGGGACAAACTCGAAGCCAAACGGTTTGGAGGGCTTATAGGAGAAAGCGAGGAAATGCAGGAGCTAAACCGTTTGATTTTCGAAATTGCCCGCGGCGATTGGACAGTGCTGATTGAAGGCGAAACCGGGGTAGGAAAGGAATTAGTGGCAAGGGGCATCCATGAAGCCAGTCTGCGCAAGGAAGGTCCATTCATCGCAGTCAACTCGGCCGGACTCAGCGAATCGCTCCTTGCCAGCCAATTGTTCGGACACCGCAAAGGCGCGTTCACCGGTGCCACCGCCGACCAGCAAGGGTTTTTCGAGGCGGCCATCGGCGGGACAATCTTTCTCGACGAAATAGGCGACCTGCCGTTCCCGATGCAAGCAGCGTTGTTGCGCGTCCTTCAGGAGCATGAAATCACCCGCCTAGGGGAAACGCGCACCCGCAAAGTTGATGTACGCATACTCGCTGCAACGCACAAAAACCTCGTCGCCGAAACCGCCGCCGGACGTTTTCGGGAGGATCTGCTTTTTCGCCTCAGGGTGGCACGGATTCACATACCCCCATTGCGGGAACGGAAAACCGATATTCCAATGCTTGTCGAGCATTTTCTCAAATCCGCCAGCCGACAAATCGGCAAATCAATCAACTCGCTTCATGCTGATGCCTTGCAATGCCTGATGGCCTATGACTGGCCGGGAAATATCCGCGAATTGCGCTCATGCGTCGATTTCGCGCTGATTTATAGCAAAGGATCAAACATCCAATTGGCCGACTTGCCGCCTGAAATTCGTGGCAGGCAAATTTCAGCCAGGCTGGAAACCGAAGCACTCTTAGAGTTTGTGGGTGACGAACGGCAACGCATGCTGCAAGCTTTGGAAAAAGCCAGGGGCAACCGGTCTCAAGCCGCCAAGCTCCTTGGGATCAGCCGGGCGACATTTTACCGACGTTTGCAGGAACTGGAATTGACCATTTAAGGACTTGGTTAAAATCATTCAGGCTTAGGCATGCGCTGTTCGAAATTCGCAATATCCTGCTTCCATTGTTGCTGCTGTTGCGGGTTCAGCAACTGATAAATCGCGTTGTCAATGCGGGAGTGGATTTGCGCAGTCTCAGCCATCGCCTTGGCACCTTCTTGACTGAGCGACTTGGCTTTGGCTTCGGTGTACTCAGGCGAAAGGGCCAGATTGCGCAGTGCTTCATGGGAATTAAACGCTGTCGTGAAGCTGTCGTGCAAGGCTTTATTGTGGTTTTGGATAACCTCGCTAATTTTGGCCTTCTGCTCTTCACTAAGGTTGAGTCGCAATAAGTCTGGGGGCAATTGCGTGGCATCAAATGCCCCGGAATTTCCTGTCATGGACGGTGAACCGCCGCCGCTTACCGGGCCGTAGTCAGGGGAAACATCGCTGAAGGCAGGCGTTACGCCCAAAGCCAAGGCCAAACTGCCGGCGAAAAAGCAAACTTTAGTCAGATGTTTATACATTGAGTCTCTCTTTGAATTAATCACTGAAGACATTATACGGGCAAAATTATTCGACATCGAATATGAATAGTACATAGCACCTTGTCGCCCCTCGCCTGCGAACTTTGTCTTGTTTCCTACATAATTTGTCTTCCAACCGCCTGTAAGATCAGCCACATTAATCATGGCCCACCACTTGCATGTACTCTGACAAACTTCAACGCTTGGCAGATTCCCGCATGAAAACCAACAAACAAATCGCTGAAATCTTGGACGAACCGGCTTGCGAGCATAACAAAAAGTCCAAGTCCGGCTGCGCCAAGCCAAAACCTGGAGCCAGCGCAGGCGGTTGTGCTTTCGACGGTGCGCAAATCGCCCTACTGCCCATTGTCGATGTGGCGCATATCGTCCATGGGCCAATTGCCTGCGCCGGCAGTTCCTGGGACAATCGCGGCACCCGCTCTTCAGGCCCAACCCTATACCGGATGGGCATGACCACCGACCTCACCGAGCAGGACATCATCATGGGCCGGTCAGAAAAACGCCTGTTCCATTCAATCAAACAGGCGGTGGATACTTACTCGCCACCCGCCGTGTTCATTTACAACACCTGCGTTCCAGCTTTGATCGGCGACGATATCGAAGCTGTCTGCAAAGCCGCCACCGAACGCTTCCATGTCCCAGTGATTCCTGTGGACTCGGCCGGCTTTTACGGAACCAAGAATATGGGCAACCGCATTGCCGGGGATGCGATGGTCAAATATGTGGTAGGCACCCGCGACCCCGACCCGCTACCCGAATCAGTGCAAAGGCCAGGCATAACGGTGCATGACGTGAATCTCATTGGCGAATACAACATCGCCGGAGAGTTCTGGCATGTGTTGCCCTTGCTGGATGAGTTGGGCCTGCGAGTGCTCTGCACTTTGTCAGGCGACGCCCGCTTCCGCGAGGTGCAAACCATGCACAAGGCCGAAGTGAATATGATGGTATGTTCGAAGGCCATGCTCAATGTCGCCCGCAAGCTGGAGAAAGAATTCGGCACACCCTGGTTTGAGGGTAGTTTTTATGGCATCAGCGACACCAACCAAGCCTTGCGCGACTTTGCCCGGTTGATCGGCGACACTGATTTAACTGTCCGCACCGAGGCATTGATTGCCCGTGAAGAGGCCAAGATACACGCGGCCTTGCAGCCTTGGAAAGAACGGCTTAATGGAAAGCGGGTGCTGCTTAACACCGGTGGCGTGAAAAGCTGGTCGGTTGTATCGGCCCTCCAAGACCTAGGCATGGTTGTGGTTGCCACCGGCACCAAAAAATCCACTGAAGAGGACAAAGCCCGTATCCGCGAACTGATGGGAGAAGAAGCTTTGATGCTGGATGATGTCAGCCCTAGAAAACTACTGCAAGTAGTCAAGGATTATCGTTGCGACATCCTGATTGCCGGTGGGCGCAACTTGTATACGGCGCTAAAAGCCCGACTGGCATTCTTGGACATCAACCAAGAGCGGGAATTCGGCTATGCCGGTTACGACGGCATGTTAGAACTGGTCCGCCAACTGGCCCTGACCATCGAAAGCCCGGTGTGGGAGGCTGTACGCACCCCCGCGCCGTGGCGACCGACTGGAACGGCTTAAAAACCGGCTCGGTTTACAAAATCGAAACAGTTGCCATGAAAGAACAGTGGTAGCGGTTTTTAACCGCAACCCAGACCCAGGCGGAGAAGTCGCGGTTAAAAACCACTCCCACGGTTGTAGAATTTTTCATGGCTCGGGGGGTGTCGATGCCACCGACATGATCGTTAGGTTAGATGGGTATTTGATGAATGTTTGGGCACAGATGATCGAAAACATAGAGTTAAACAACTTGATCGAATTATTGGAAGTGCATTTCAATATCGGATAGCAGCGATCTGATTGATTTAAAAAACTTTAATATTTTTCTGACGAGGATAATGACATGGGTAAAATTGGCATTTTTTTTGGCTCCGATACCGGCAACACAAGGCGCGTTGCAAAAACCATCCACAAAAAGCTCGGCGATGACGCGGATGCGCCTGTCAATGTACAGAAAGCCAGCATTGACGATTTGCTCAAGTATGACGCTTTAATACTCGGGACACCGACGCTAGGCGAGGGCGAACTGCCCGGACTAGACTCGGGGGGCAGTGCCGAAAGCTGGGCAGAATTCTTGCCGCAGTTGCAGGGTGTGGACTTAACGGGAAAGGTTGTGGCCCTGTTTGGGTTGGGCGACCAGGAAGGCTACGGTGATGAATTCGTCGATGCCCTTATTTTCATCTATAACCAAGTCATCGAGTCGGGTGCAAAAGTCGTAGGTTCTTGGCCTACCGAAGGCTACAGCTTCGAGGCATCCAAAGCCATTGTCGAAGGGGATTTCGTCGGCTTGGTCATTGACCATGACAATCAAAAGGATTTGACCGAGGAGCGCATTGACGAATGGCTGGAAATTGTCAAACCCGAGTTGTTGGCCGCTTGATTCTGCGGCTGACTTTTTGTGATGCCCCCCTCGCTTGACTTTTGCGTTAGGGCCTAAATTCAATTACGAGACAACACTGATTATGAGTATTGCAGACATCAAAGCTTTTTCTGAAAACGCCAAAACCAACCCTGAAGCAGGGAAGAAACTACTGGAATGTGAGAAAGTCAAGGGACTCCTTGCCTTGGCCAAAGAGCAAGGCTTCAATATTGAGGAGGATGAGCTATATCCGCCTAATGAGCCGCAATTCACCGCCGAGCAGCTTCACCCCAAGCTGGGAAAGGCGTTATTGCGGGCTTGACACTATAACAACGGTTGATGGGTGCGGTGAGAGTGTGCAAACCGCACCCGTCAAGGAAATTCATTGATACTGAAAAAGCTGTCACTTTAATGTAATGCTGGAAAGTGTCGGGATTTAGATACAATCAATTCATGCCAAACTGGGCTTTGTCGCGGAATCCCAACACATTACGGACTTTTGCATGAACCAGAAAACAATAACCGATTGATATTTATAAATTGTTACAATTGGTACGATAAATGCTGTAATTAAAATCATTATAAAACCCAGTTGAGGAAATCGTGATGAATAACGACATTGACATCGTAACTATTACTCGGGTAATGGCGGACGGTTCGCATGTCTCGCTAGGTGACAGTTCTTCGACCATTGAGCAAATAGTCGCTGCGTTGGACGCTATGACTGAGGGCAGGGAAATAGTTGATGATATATTTACCCATCAGACTATCTCGGTCAAGAGTGATGTGGGTAAGTTTTTGCCTAAGATGTCCACGCTACTGGGCAAAAAGCCCGCCACAAACACCAGCCGCAACGAGATCAATTTTTCAAATCGATTCCTAGTGTTCTAACTCAGCAACTGTTTTGGTAATATTCACTGTTTTTTCAGTCCATGGACTGCAATAATTAGACCCGAGTGAAATTAGGCTTGTTTCTGAGCGTAAAACGGTCGAGGGCGATCAGTCAGCTTGACTATCTAAGGGGTCTAAGAATGAAAAAACATGTGCGATCTGTTCTTTTCCTAGGGTTGTTTATCCTGCTACAATCCGTATCGCCGGTTGCCCAAGCCGGGTACAACCAGTGGACGGGCAGCGGGCCTAATGGTGGCTTGATGACAGTCTTGGTCATTGACCCGGGCAACCCGTCCACGCTTTATGCGGGCACCCAGTCTGGAGGGGTGTTCAAGAGCACTAATGGCGGGGTCAGTTGGAACCCAGTCAACATAGGGCTGACCGACAACACAATCTATGCACTAGCCATCGAACCGGCCTTCGGACCCTTCGTAGGACTCTACAACTCAACCATATATGCAGGGACTGCCGTTGACGGGGTTTTCAAGAGCACTAACGGCGGAGCAACTTGGAACCCTGCCAACACTGGCCTGACCGATGGTACTATCTATTCCTTGCTTGTTGACCCTATCAACCCGCACACACTCTATGCAGGCACCCAATTTGGCGGGGTGTTTAAAAGCACCAATGGCGGAGAAAGTTGGAGCGCATCCAATGCCCCGTTCACCAATGTCCATGGCTTGGCCATTGCGACACCTTTCACTCTTTACGCGGCAACTTATATCGACTACGCGGGAAAGGGGGGCGGCATTTACGAGAGCACCGACGGCGGGAATAGTTGGATTGCCATCAACACAGGCCTGTCCAATACCAATCTGGCGGTCATATCCGTGGCTGTCTCCCCGAACAACTCTGCCACGCTTTATGCGCTTGTCTATGGCGACGGGGTATACACAAGCACCAACGGCGGGGGTAATTGGAGTCAGGTCAACAGCGGCCTGACCAATTTGAATGTCAACACCTTAGCCATATCCGCCTATTCGGGTACACTTTATGCTGGAACCCTGAGCAGCGGGGTGTTCACCAGCAATAACAACGGTGCGAGTTGGACTCCATTCAACACAGGCTTGACATCGACTAATATCCCAACCTTGGCCATCGATTCCGGCATAATTCCCGGCAGTGACACGCTCTATGCTGGGGCTTGGGGTAATGGAGTCTACAAGAGCAGCTACGGGTCTTGGCGCCAAACCAACACTGGCTTAACGGCTGCCGACATCAGGGCTTTGCCTATCGACCCATCCAACTCGGCCACACTTTATGCGGCAAGCAATGGCTTAGGGGCGTTTAAGAGTATTGACGCCGGGAGGAGTTGGCACGGCATCAACGCCGGCCTGTTAACTTCAAATGTCTATGCCTTGGTCATAGACCCGTCCACCCCGGCCACGCTCTATGCTGGAACCGCAACCGAAGGGGTGTACAAAAGCACCAATGGCGGACAGAGTTGGGGTGTGGCCAACAATGGTCTGACCAATTGGAATGTCAATGCCTTGACCATCGACCCGACCAACCCGGCCACGCTCTATGCGGGAACCACCATCGGCGGGGTTTTCCAGAGCACCAGTGGCGGGCAGACATGGACCCCGATCAACACCGGCCTGCTAGATATGACTGTCTATGCTTTAGCAGTCGACCCATCCAATTCGGCTGTGCTCTATGCGGGAACCAATGGTAGCGGGGTGTTCAAGAGCGCCAATGCCGGGGCATCTTGGAGTCGGGCCAACACCGGCCTGACCGCTGCGGTGGTCAACGCCCTGGTCATCGACCGATCAAATCCGGCTACCCTTTATGCCGGGACTTATGCTAACGGGGTGTTCAAGAGCACCAATGGCGGGGGTTCTTGGAGTCCGGTCAACAATGGCCTGACCGATTTGACCGTCTATTCGCTGGCCATAGCCCCTGGCATCACATCTACGCTCTATGCGGGTACCAAGTTCGGCGGAGTGTTCATAAGCACCGATGGCGGGGGAAGCTGGCAGCAAGACAACTCGGGACTCACCGTTGGCTATATCCATGCCTTGGCTATTGATCCCTACAACCCGGCCATCCTTTATGCGGGAAGCCTAGGTGGGGTATTCCATTTCAGTGGCGTCAATCCTACGCCCGATGCCAGTGCCAACTGCCTATTCAACTGGGCGGAAGGACACTATTCCAACTTGTTCGCACCCTCCGGGTCGCAAATGGCGTTTTGGCGCTCCTATGCTTATCGCTACTATTCGGCGACCAATGCGTATGTAGGCATTTCCTCCACCGACAATCATGCCTATTACTTGGGACCGGATGGGAATATGCAGGATGAAGGCCCAGCATCGTATTGGTTAAATCTGGCCGGTTGCCAATGAATGGGGCACTGCCACTGGAAATGGGGGGTTGAGCCAAGACTTGGCAGGTCCACGGCTAACTACTCCATCGTAACCACTGCGACGGCAAATCCATGCAGAGTGAACTTGTCGCCGTCCAGCGGTTGCCTGCCGGGGGTGTCGCCCTTCGTTGCTTGATCCACATACTCAACTTCTTTCGCACGCCCCGGAAGTGTCACCTCAATATCGCGGTCGCGCTTGTTCACCAGCAGCAGCAGCATGTGTTTACCCTTTGGCTTGATCGTCCCTAGCGCGTATACGTAGGGACTGCCGCTTAAGGTTGTTACTATCTTGTCGCCTGGGCCAAAGTTGTCCTTTAGCAGCTCCAGCACACGGAAGCGGGCATTCGGCAGGCCAGTACCCCAGTCAACCATTGATACGCTGGGAAATTGGGTCGGATAACCAAGCAATTGCGACTCACCGACGATATTGACCCCTAGCTCGGTGAGATGGCCGAATACATAGGCAAAGCAGGCCCCCGACAAATTCCAATAAGAGTCAGGGATAGTCGCATTGCCATTCGAATCGTCGGGCAGGATGGAACCAACCTCGTTCACTGTCGTTTGTGTCAATGGCGACAGCCGTCGACGGATCGATTCGACATAACGGGCTGTCGCTATGAAGCGATCAGCCTGTTCGAAAAAAGTGAACTGATAGGTATCGATGCTCTGGTCAGCCGTTGGCACTGCGTAGAAATGGTAAGAGATCATGTCCAGCGGTATGCCAGGCTTATGGTTGCCGGGGTTAAGGAAGTATTCGAACATCTGCGGATCATTTGCTGGCTGCGCCATCGCAATCCCAACAAACTTGATTTTGGGTGCCACTTGCCGGATCGCTGTGGTGATTGCATCGTAACGGGCCGTGTATTGCTCCGGGGTCGTATTGTGTTCGACATCGGGCTCGTTCAGCACTTCCCAGTAATCTATTTTATAGTGATGACCCGACTTGTGCCATTTCCCAAGTTCATCGGTGAACCCACCGTGGACATACCAACCCACAAGCCTAGCGAAGTAATCCCCTAGTTCTTTTCCTGAAGGGTCGCGAAGTTCGGTGCCTTGTGTGTAAGTCCAGTTGGGTTCGTCTGGCTTGCCTGGATAGCTCACGGGTTTAGGTGTTTTAAACATCCAGGCTGGAATCGTGCTAAAGTTCAATATCACCGGATGACCCTTGGTGGCGTTCATAAAATCGAGCGTCATCGGATCGATCAGCGAAAAATCCCAGTAAGCCCTGTGTTTGGACGGGGGTTTCAGTTCGGCGACGGCTAACCTTGGGTAGGGTAGCCACGGGACATAACGCACATAGTCGGCACCGAGGCGCTGGAGTTCAGAGTAAACGCGGTCATGTATCGACGATACACGTCGCAGCAAAGGGTTCACGACAACCTGCAACGTGGCTGTCGTTTGCGTTATCTGTTTGACCTTGCCCCACCGGATGCTAATTTCCTCAGCCGCCGCTGTTGACGCGAATATCGTCAACGGGAATAAAAGTATGAGTCGCCTAGATTTCACGGGTAATTCTCTTTGCTGATGCGAAACCGGAATAGGGCTGCTTAAGCCAGTTAGGACATGTTAGGAAGATTCTTCAGCTAAAACGACTGTGCGTCATACCGGCAAAAATTGCCGGTATCCAGGACACAGGGAGGTGAATCTAGATTGCCCTCCAAGGCGCAATCCCTGCCGGAATGACGATTACGGCTGGCTGTTTAGATTTGGCTGAACAATCCTACTAATCAGGATTCCGAATATGATCCCCCCCGCCCCCTTTTTGCAAAGGGGAGTGAACATTTTCGGAAGTCTCCTTGGTGCTGGCAGCGTTAAAAATCGCCAAATCCACTCGTTGCCCCAACTTGAACGGGGAAGGCTCCTTGAAGGCAATTTTCACCAGCAGCACACGGGTGTCGATAGGCCGGGAAGGATCTTGAGGCTTCAAGCGCCGACCGACGACTACATCAGGGATTTCCTCCACATTGGCACGCAATGCCTTGCCAGGGTAGCCTTCGGCGGTAACCGTCACCGCATCGCCTAGGTTAATGCGCCCGGCATCGAATTCGTCCAACTCAGCCTCGACCCGCAGTTTGCCTAAGTCGGTGATAGTCGCGATGGGGGCACCGGCGGCTACCATTTCGCCGGGGTCTGCGTTGCGTGAGGTCACCACCCCGTCGATTGGAGAGGCAATCCGGGTTTTCGCCAAGATGGCTTGCAGGCGATGGGCATCGGCAATTCTGGCCTCGCGCCGGCTGTGCTGGACTTCGCGCTGCGAAATATAGCGGTCGAGGTCCTGCAGCGAAGCAGCGCGAACTTCACGCAACTTCGAGGTGCGATCAATTTCCAAGTCGAGTAGGCGAATTTTGGCCTCGGTCTCGGCAATGCGGGCCTTGGCTTCCTCGCCTTGTGCCTTCAAATCGTCGGCTTTGAGTTCAGCGACCAAGTCCCCTTTACGGACGTGGTCACCTTCTTTGACGGGGAGTCTCGCAATCACCGCCGACAACTCGCTGTACAGGGTAATCTCTGCACCGGGGTAGGCCGCTATCCTACCTTCGGCGATAATGCGGGTGTTCTTAGCTTCCGCTTGGTCAATGGGTGTGGCGACAGATGCATTGATAGTCGGTTGCTGCAGCCAGCCTTTTTCCCTTGCCAGAAAAGTGGTCAGAGAGAGGATCAGCAGAGTTAAGAGAATGGTTTTCAGGCGGGTCATTCACTTTGTCCGCTGCACAGGCGACCGTCTCTAATTGATAAGGTGTGGTCCGCAATGGAGTTCACTTGGCGATCATGGGTCACTATAAGCAGAGCACGCCCCTCCTCCCTCACCAGTTGGCGGAACAACCGAAGTATCCCGTCGGCAGTGACGGAGTCCAGGTTGGCCGTGGGCTCGTCCGCCAACAACACTGGGGAGCGCCCCGCCAAGGCGCGGGCGATTGCCACCCGCTGCTTCTGTCCACCGGAAATGTCTTGTGGTAGGAATTCTGCGTGGTCGGTCAAGTCCACCGCCTCAATCAACCGCAAAGCCTCCTTGTGCGCCGCAGCCCCCTTGAACCCCTTTAGGTTCAGCGCATATTCCACGTTCTCAAGACAGGTCAAGGCTTGGAATAGGTTGAACTGCTGGAAGATGAAACCGATTGAGCGGCGGCGTATCGCCGCCAGTACTTCGGGCCGGGCAGAATCCGCCAACTGGCCTTCAATCACCAAGCTGCCGGACGAGGGGGTCAGGATGCATCCGAGCACTGAAAGCAAGGTGGTTTTTCCCGAACCGGAACGGCCCTCAAGGGAAACTATTTCACCGACTGCAAGGTCAAGGGAAACATCCTCCAGCACCGGAAATTGCCTACCCCCCTCAAGAAAAACCTTGCTAATACCAACGGCACGCAAAACCGCCTCCCGATCAGCCACGGAACACCAAGGCAGGGTCTAGAGAAGCAATGCGGTGAAACGAGAACAAAGCCGCCGCCAAACACAGGATCAAGGTTCCGGCAAAAACAGCGACGCCTAGGCCAAACGTTATCATCAGCTTCAGATTCAGGTGCGCGACGACAGGACCCATGGCCTGCGCCAGCAGAAAACCTCCCCCGTACCCTAACAGTGCCGCAGTCAAAGCCTGTTGGGATAGAATCTTGTAACAATCGGCATTGGAGCCGCCGATTGCTTTGATTACACCGAACTCCCGCAGGTGCGCCATGGTGGAGGCATAAAGCGTTTGCGCAACGATGACCACGCCCACTAGGCCACCGAGAAATGCGCTGACATACATGTTCAGCCCTATGCCGGTGTTGGTGATCCAATATTGGCGCGAGATTTCACGCCACTCGGCCTTGGTATGGACATCGTTGTGGGGCAAGCGGCGGCGCAACTCGGCAATCACCGTTGCCATATCCGCGCCAGATGCTAGCTTGACTGTGATGTAGGTGGTGCGGCCGGACAAAGTGATAGGGTCTAGAGCTTGGGCAATGCGGTAATCCATGAAAATGATAGGGCTTGTCGTAAACGAGATGGCATCACGGGTGCGTCCGAGGATTTTCAGGCGGTGTTCCAGAATTTCCCGGTACTCGCCGACGGCGAAGGGGCCGAACCGCCTTTCCGCCGATTCATCCATGAAAAAATAACGTCCACGCTTCAGGTCGTGCAGATCACCTTCGACGATGTGCCAGGGAAAACGCCAACGGGCGAAGTCTTCCAGCGCATAAACTAGCGCCGTCTCCTGGGTTCCCGTGGGAAGCTCGATCAGCAAGTACCAAACGATCAAGTTGTCGGCACGCTCGACCCCCGGCACGGAGCGCACCCTTTGGAGATAAGTTTCCGGGAAGGTGTGGGCAAAATCAATGTTGGGAGTGTTTTTCGACATGATCCAAATGTCGGCATCCATGTGATCGATGGTAACCGACGCATTATCCAATATCCCCATGAATAGGCCGATTTGCACAAGGACTAGGGTGACCGCGAAAGCCACGCCGACAACCGTCAGAATAAACCTGGGCTTATCGTGAAACAATAGCTTGCGGGCGAAATCGACCACGGGCAGACTCTTCGCTAATCGGTTGTGAAATTCGTAGGGCTTCAGTTTAGACTGAAAAGACTCAATGCATTGACAAGGGTTTCTGGAATGGGGGTCGCCGCCATTTCGCCATTTTGATTGCGCATACAGGCGATTTCCTGCCCGCCACGGGCCACCAATTCCTCCTTTCCGTCCGGCTGCAACCGGTAATACTCAAAGCGCATGGTGACCCTGCTCTGTTTCACGGCTGCGACATACATGCGGACGATTATTTCGTCAAATGCGAACAGTTCTTGGTAATACTCACACGAAACCTGGGTGGTGACCAGGCTTAGCCCCTGTTCCAACTGACTCAAGAGATCCGGTGCATAATCGCGCAGAAACAATTCACGGCACTTCCCCTGCCACAGCACATGGTTGGCAAAATAGACATTGCCGACCAAGTTGGTTTCCTGAAAGCAAACAGTATGGCGAAATTCGTAAGGTCGCATAATAGTTTCATGGGGTTGTCGCCGGAAGTAGGTATTCAGGATAACACAGCGAAAATGCGAGGGGGAGTGATTGTGTCAAAATCAGCGCGATAAGTCGCTATTATGGATTTTCCGGCATCGAACAGCACCCATCCTGCATCGTCGTTTTGCAGCGTCAAAGGGACGTTGGGGGGCAGGCCGGATTTTTTCAGGCATTCTATAGCGGCCCAGACACGGGTTGCAGTCACTTCGATGGCTTCTCCGTTCTGTTGGGAAATCCACCGCGCCAATGCATGGCGCTCCTCGCCCAACAGGCCGTTCCAGATTGCTTCCGTCCGCTCCACGATTTTCTCAAGGTCGCAAGCCAATGGGGCCGTTCCCGCAACGGCAAGGGTGAATTCCCCGCTGTGTGCCACTGAAACTGTCATTTCGCCATCCGTTACAGGCTTGCCGTCCGACCGTGTTGCAATTTTGGCATCTTTCCCCAGAACCCTGTGCATGGCGCTATCTGCCCTACTTTGGCGATCATCTTCGGCACCACAAACCAATGCAATCGTAATAGCAGCCGATGGAATCCGTTCCCGTAGGCTCCTTTCCAAGTAGGTCAATAGCAACGGCACCACCCAAAGTTGGCGGGATGCCACCGCCACCCGGCGCAGACGCAATCCTTCCCAACGCTCCCGGAGAGTGGAATCCGCTCCGTGGATTGCCAAGTCAAAGCAATATACATCCTTATCCTGCCAGCGCTCGCGGGCCGTTACCGTCCATGGCCCTGGCGCATGGACATCGCCCGGAACAAGGCGGTCTAGCCCTATTGGCAAAATAGTCGCATGGGGTATGCAAGCCTGTAACGCATGAATGGCCGCATCCCTTGAACCCGGATCGCCCAAATTCAACCCTTGAGGCAGATAGCGCACAAACCAGGAATTAGTGTCGTCCGTCGCTATATCGGCAACGCAATGGAATGCGCCAAGACCCCGATAGCCCAAAAGCCTGCGAAAACGACCGGTATGGAATAAAAGTTTGCCATAGAGGTCTTTTTCCGGGCTCAAAGGGATAGCGATGGATTCGTAGTGCATCCTCAATTCGGTTAAATTAAGGCTTCCCCCGGCACTTCGGCTAAATTTATCGGCTTTGCCCCCCCTTTCCCCCTCCCTCCAAGCATCCACCTGATGAATGGAAACAGTGGGTTCACCCTCTTGCAAACCCGCATCTTGACCCTTATACAGGCAAACCCCACGGAAGTGGTCAACCTGGAACGCGGTCTGGCTGCAGCGCAATGCAATTTCGATGCGCCCCGGAGTACGCTGAAGCGCAGCCAAGCGCAAGGTGACGGTTTTGCCTTCATTCACCACGATAGGATGGGCAAATTCAACCTCTACAAAAACCGGAGCCGCAGCCGAGTTCGCCAACGCACCAGCCGCCTGGGCCATGGCTTCCAAGCCAAACACGGCAGGAAAAAGCCGCTCGCCTTGGTAGACATGATCCTCCAGATAGGGGTCTGAAGCCAATGAAATCTCCGCATCGGCAACCAGTTCAATACCCGGATAATAGACGCGGGGGTGTTCCAAAAAACGCAAGAACGGTATCTCGGCCTGCTCCGCAAAGCGCAGGGGTGGCTTGGCTCCCAACCTTCCGCTCACCACCATGCTGGTTGAGGGGGTAGGATTGGCGATCAGTTTTTTCAGCCAGTCCATGCCTTGGTCAGGCGTTATAGGAGTGATCCCCTCGCGCAATAACGCATCCACACGCCCCAGACGCTCCCCCATGCCCACGCCTGACCAGATGGACCATTCCAGCGATAGACAACGGCAACCGGGATGGCTTGCCTGGAAGTCCTCGACCAGCCGGCTTAGGTGGGCGTTAGCCAATGCATAATCGGCCTCACCATGCATACCGACACGCCCGATGATGGAACTGAACGCGACCAGTAGGCGCAAGCCTTCCGCATCCACTGCCGCCAGGAGGTTTTCAAGCCCCAATATTTTTGGCCGCAAAGTCGATTGTAGACTGGACAAACTGAGCTTGCCCAATGCACAAGGCTCGTTGGCCCCCGCTCCATGGAGGATTGCCGTGACCAATCCCAGTTCCTTTTGCCCAGCTTGGACAGCGGCATCCACCCTGGCGGCATCAGACACATCCGCCTGGAAATAGCGAAAATCAACCCCGGTCGCACGGAAACGCTCCAAATTCAGGGCCAAATCGGAGTGTTCCGTTAATTCGGATCGCCCCAAGAGTAACAGGCGAACACCGGTCTCACGGGCCAAGGCTAGAGCGCATTCAGCAGCTATACCCTTGCCACCGCCACTGACCAGCAGCACGTCGGCATTAGTCAGGGTAACGGCTGTAGTCGCCTCAGTGCCTAGGTAAACCGGGTGCAGGGCAGGTTCCCAGCGGCAGCCTTCGGCATCATAACTGACTTCATGGAAACCACTAGCGGCTTGGGCCTCCAAAATTATCCACTCAATGGAATCGGCTGAGAAGGGGACATCAACCACACAGGCATTCAGTTCCCGCGATTCCAAGTATAAAGTGCGGACAAACGACCCTGAAATGCCTTGATGCTGGACTAAAATGAACTTCCGCTTGATGCCGTCTTTTTCCAAGGCTAAATGGGCTCCCTGTAACAATAGGCTGTCGTGAATCTCACCAATCTCAGGCGGAAGACAAACCACTGTTCCCTCCCCACCGATGGCATCAAGGGACTGCAATAGTGCCTTAGCCCAAGGATGGTTGCCCGGTGCAACCAAGAACCATTTTCCAGTTGTGGAATGCCTGCCGCTAGAGAAGGGCTTAGGAGGAACCCTGACTTTTTCCACAGCAAACGCAAGCACCCAGGCATCCAATCCATTCGGGATACCCTCGATTTCCATCTGGGACCCTACAAAAGCCGTGTCGGTTAATTGCTGCAAAGCGATGGCTGCCTCCGCCAAGGTGGCGTTGGCAAATTCTGTCGGCGCCAAAGGCACGGGGAGATTCATTTGCCGGGAGGCTTCAACCATGATCTGGCCGACGCTGATCGAGTTGAGGTGCAAATCCCGCAATAGATGGTGCTCGCCATGCACAGCAGACACGGGTAATTCGGCACGGCGTGCGACGAGTTCGCGAATCAAATTAAGCGCATCAGGCCAATCATTGGCATCGGTCGGATGCACATCTTCAGCTGAATCTGCGGTTCTGTGAGGTGTGATGCCCTCAAGGGAGGGACTCTCAGGCAGTGGTGCCAATTCGCAGGGATTGGTAAAAAAAATCGGTGTTTTTTCAAGGTCGAAGGGCCGGGTAAAACGCCCGCCGAATAGCAAACCTAGGTTGATATCCACGCCTAAGGAGAATGCCGCCCCGATTGCCTTTAGCAATCCAGACAAGGAAGGACCGGCGCAATCCAATGAAATAACAGGAAAAGCGGAACGGCTACCCACCAATCCGGCTATGACTTCCCCAGGCCCAACCTCTAGGCATAATGCCAGTTCCGAAAATGATTGGTCCGGCTCCCCCCTCTGCAAAATGGGGCTTATGGGGGTGGTTCCAGTCAAAGCGGTTTCCAAAGCGTCGGTAAAACGGACCGGTGCAGTCAGTTGGCTTTGCAACAGGGCAGCGATGTTTTCTTCAACCGGCAAAGTTAAACCTGTGACTGTGGAAACAACTGTCCGCTCTAAAGGGGCAAACCGCATTTGGCTTAGCAACTCGCCAAAATGCATTGCGGCCTTGGCCATCTGCGGGGAATGGAAACCGTGTGAAACGGGCAAGACCACTGTTCTTAACCCGCTCGCCTCGGCCTTGGCGACAACCCTTGCAACCGACTGGGCTTCACCGGAAATGACGGTTTGCCTGGGAGAGTTAAACCCGGCCACAACAACACCGGGAACACCTTCAATTAATGTGGCGGTAGTGTCCCCGTCGGCGGCTATGCCCGCCATCGAGCCATCCCCCTTCGTGACATGGGCCATCGTATGCCCCCGCAGTTTGACAAGCCGCAGCAAGTCATCCACATCCATTGCGCCGGCCCAGTGCAGGGCGGTCAATTCCCCCAAACTATGACCCAAAGCCAAATCGGCCTGGATGCCGAGGCAATGCAGCAAATGCAGCCCGGCTAATTCGGCAGCCACAATGGCAGGCTGGGCTATATCCGTTGCGGTAGTGTTTTCTTGACGGGAAAGTGCTGCGCGCTGGTAAACCTCTCGCACTACGGCGAAACGATGCGCCATTGCTCCACCGTCCAGGCGGACTGGCGAGGCTTGGCCGGGAAAAAGATAGACGATTCGGGGCTTCTCCAATCCGCCGCCAAGGAACAGACCCATGGACGGGTCGATACGGCTCGAAACACCCTCGGCCAACCATGCCTCTAGAGTGGACAAGCATTCGGCCAGTTCCCTTGGGGTCGATGCGACCACGCTTGCCCTAAAGGGATGTCCATTGAAGCCGGTGGCGAGAGTGGCGGCAAGATCGCCCAGTTCCGCATAAGACAAGGTGGCAGCGAGTTTAGACACTCGCCCGATTTGAGCGGCAAGGCTTAAGCGATCCTGCCCTCCAAACACAAACAATTCGGCATCTTGTACGCTGCAAACCATCCCCGCCTCTCGTGCAGTCAGTTTTTTTCGACGGATGGCAATGGGGCTTTCCAAGGCAATATGCACATTGATGCCGCCAAAACCGAAGGAACTGACACCGGCGCGCAAAGGACGGTTTTCGGGCCAAGCCAATCCTTCACCCAAAATCCGCACAGGGCCGTCTTCCAACATCGCAAGCGGTTTGAGCACCCCGGTTGCAGGCGGTAGAATCTGGGCATTCAGCGCCATGATTGCTTTGATCAACCCGGCAGCACCGGCCGCTGCCTTGGTATGGCCGATGTTTGCCTTGACCGAACCGAGGTAAGCCTGTGCATCCGAACTGCCAAGAATTCCAAGCAGCGCGTTCACTTCGACTTCATCCCCTAGCGGGGTACCGGTACCGTGTCCCTCGAACAGGGTGACGGTCTCAGCACCGTAGCCGGCTCGCCGGTAGGCCCGTCGCAAAGCCAAGCTTTGCCCGGCTACCTCTGGCCGAGTGATACCGCCGCCGCCATCCGATGAAACACCCCAGCCACGAATCAATGCATGGCAGCGCAAACCACGCTCCAAGGCATCTTCATGCCGCATCAATAGTAGGAAGCCACAGCCTTCACCGGGAAGAAAACCGCTAGACTCACGGTCATAAACCCGCATTTCACCCTTGGCAAGAGCGCCTGTCTTGGCGAAACCAATCAATTCAAATGGGTCAAGGCTGAGATCGACACCGCCGACCAGCACGGCGTCCATCTCCCCGGCTTGCAGGGCCATGCACCCATGGGAGACTGCCAAAAGGGAAGAACTGCAAGCGCCATCGACGGAATATCCGCCACCATTGAAGTTAAAGTGATTGCAGATTCTGCCGCCGATGGTGTTGGAGAGTCCGCCTGCCAAGGTTTCCTCACCTACTGGTTCAAAGGGCGCCTTATAATGCCCTTCCAAATTCTCTAAGAAAACAAGCCTTCTTGCCTCGTCCCAACCTTCCTCACGCAAGCGACTTTCCAGTACGCGCCGCACATAAGGCCAACGTAGTCGCATCAGGCTGGCACGGGAGAATTCCCCGGTCAAAGTATTGCCGACGATGACACCCGTAGACTCGGCCGGCAACGCACTCCCATCACCCAGCCCGGCATCCTCAATGGCCCTGGATGCCACGTCCAACGCCAACCAATGCACTAGATCGGCGCTACGGTATGTGGGACCAGCGACACGGAATTTGACGCGGTCGAATTCATAGCCTTCTATAAACGCCCCTTCGGCGATATAGAAAGCGTCCTCGACAGTTCTGTCGCGGGAAAAATAATCCCCAAGGTTGAGGCGTTCGGTCGGAAAACGGCGAAAAGCCCTACGCTGGGCCAGCACATTTTCCCATAATTCCCTAGGCGATTTGGCATCTGGATATTGGCATCCCATGCCTACGATGGCGATCATTACTTCACTACCCATTGGGACAGGGTTGTCATTCCGCTTGGTGTCATCGGGTCATGCCTGAACGGTGTCAAGCACTCCTGGTTTTCGATTGGCAAGCGCCATCCAATAAAGTCCGACGAATCTCAACAAGCAAACGAGGAACAAAGCGATGAACAATCCAAAAACGAAATGATTGACTTGTAACATGCCATAGACCGCCGCCACCGATAGGCCGAACAAAACCTGCCGATAAGGATTCAGCGGCGTGGTGGCCGGGTCGGGAATCATGTACAACGTAAACAGGATGAACGCAGCGCTGGTCATCGGCACTAGGGGCACCTGCCAGGGAATATCGTAGACCGTGCAGCGGATGGCGGCTTGCGCCAAGAACCCGCCTATCCAAGCGAGGCAAAGCGGCAAGCGCTTGGTGAATACGGCATGCAAAAAAATGCCGCTAAACAAAATGATGCCGGGAATCACCCAGTCCCAAATGCCAACCACGTTTTCAGTGAAATGATAAGGCGGCGCTATGCCGATCCAAGGGAATAGGACTATCGTCGCGGTGATGCCGAAATTCGAGGGATTGAATACATGCTGGGTGAAATTACCCACTGGGGCGCGAAAGATCACCTTGGAGGCTATTGAAAGCCCTGCTGCAAAGGCAATGGGGCCTAAGTTTTCATTGGGATAAATCAGCATGGCAACCGCCAAACCGGGAATCCAAGCCGGCAACAGGAAGTTGATGAGGTTCGCGAAACCCCCGGCATAGCGTGGGGTGCGCCGCTGCGAACGCGAGTCGGCAAATTCTAGAATAAACTGCGCGAAGCAGGCACTTGCCACGCCGACTATCGGGGCGGCATAAGACTGCTCAAAACCTAGCACCGCGTGGCCCAATACGGTCCACAGCGTTATCAAGAAGGCAAAATACCAAAGGGCAATCAAACGGTAGCGCGGATTGCCTTGGGGATAGAAGTATCGGCTAGTGACCGTTTCGGGGGTGTTCATTGTATATTTCTCTCTTAATATTAAGACTGGGCAACCTAAATCCGGCAGTTGGATAGTCGTAGGGGCGAATTCATTCGCCAAACCAAATGTCGAGGGCGAATGAATTCACCCCTACAAAAAAGTTGGTTCAACCCAATTGGACGGTATGCCAACCGGGCGGCAAACGTAGCGTATGTTGATGGACGTGACCATCCGTACCCCGCCAGCGCAATTCGACATTGACCTCGGCTCCGGTCTTGCCCAGACCGAAATGCAAATCGGGGCTGCGCTTGCCGGAATGGCCGTTGCCACCATCGACCTGGGCCACCAGTTTCCGCCCATCGGGGAGTATTACGGTGGCTTGGGCACCAATGGCAGGCCAGTCGTGAGTGTCCACCCCCGGATGGCCGGGGTGGGCTTGCACGGAGTCAGAGGCTCCGCGCAGACGCAGATGCAAGCCTAGGAATTGACCGCAGTTTGGGCAATCGTTACGGTAAAACACCGACGGCTCCCACTGGTTAGCGACGACAAAATCCATGTCGCCATCGCCATCGACATCAGCGGTGGCGATGCCGCGGGTCACACTGGGATTACTCATGCCCAGTGCTTGGGCGATATTATAATAGCGGCCATCGGCAGCGCGGGCAAAAAACGCGTCAGGCTCATGCCCGCTGACATCGTCACCCGGCCTGAAACGCGGCCAATGGCGAGGATCGTTCATCATCTGGTCGTTACCTGTACCTAGCGATTGCAGTTCCGGCCAGCGGTTGATCTTCCCCTTCAAAAAGCCGGTCGCCTGCAAAGCTTCCAAGATGCCGTCATTGTCCATATCTTCCAGCTTAGTGTCCCAACCCCAGCCACTACGCGAAAGTCCCAGTTTTTCGCTGGCCTGCACATACGGCGCAATACCCTGTTGCATCAATTTGGGGTCGTCGTCACTGAGCCAGACCAAATGACTTTCCTGCAAAGCCCATTCACTGGCGATGTTGCTGACGTAAATATCCAGTTGCCCGTCGCCATTCAGGTCGCCGAACTCGGCACCCATGCCTTTAAACGAATCATGCCCTAATACGAAGGATTTCGGGGTCAAAATGCCGCGTTTGCCCTCCAAAACGGCGAACTGGACCTGGCCCGGCTTGGACCGGTTGTGAAGCAAGCGGTCAGGGCCAAAATCATGACCGAAATAAATTTCCGGCAGCAGGTCGCCGTCAAGGTCGGCGGCGGCGGCACCCAAAGCCCAGCCGTGGTTGACCGCTTCGTCGAAAACGCCCTTCACTTCCCTGAAGCTGACTTTCGGTTGTTCGCCGCCAGCCGCACTGGACCAAAGCAGCAGATGTTTCTCACCGCCGTTGAACGATTTGGACTTGGTGTTGTGCATTTCTTCCACGCCCACACCTTTGGCATCGAGGATATGTCCGCCATCCTTGAAATAATTGCCGATGATCAAATCCACATGTCCGTCACCATCGATATCCGCCAGGGTTCCTGCATTAGTGAACCAACGCTCACCGGAAGGGGCGACATCGACTGGCGTGTAACTTTGGCTAGTCAATGCGGGTTCTGCTGAATGGCGCAAGAGTGCAACCGGCGGGCGACCCCAGAAATAGACCAGCAAATCAGTGCGTCCGTCCTCGTTGAAATCCCCGCTCAGGCAACCCATAGGGGCCATGGTGGCGGGATCGTAAACCAGCGGAGTGTAAGCCAATGCAAAGGGTGCGTAACGCTCGCCCGTACCGGGGACCGGCGCGACCATCACTTGGTCGTTGCGCGGGTCGACTTGGCAGAGGTCGTTGGGCAGCCCGTCGCCGTCCAGATCGCCCAAGGCCGCCGCTGCGCCAACCGAAGAAATCCACGCGGAAATCCGCTCCAAGCTAGGGTGTACGGCCCGCACCGACTTCATCGGATAACCCGGAAGTTCCGGCAGCGGCAGCGGGGTGAAATGGAACTGCGCCGCCAGTTGGCGGGTTTCCTCGCCCGAAAGTTGGGGTTGGCGCATGAATAAATAAAGGACGGCCACCAGCACGACACCGACGATGGCTGTGGTTTTGCGACGGAAAAAAGCGGCGAGGTATTTCATGGTGGTGTTTAAATTTAAGGTGTATTCCAGAAATTATTCTGCCAGTTCCCACCCTTTGCAAAAGGGGGGTTTAGGGGCAATGCTGTTGAATAAGCAGTCATACCGGCAGGGATTGCCGGTATCCAGAACACAGGGAGGTGAATGTAGACTTAGAAATGAATGCTTTTAAAACCATAAAAAACAACTACCCATCGCTAAACACCAGCCTGGGATGCCGCGAGGATCAAAACCGACAGTTTGCTGACCACCTACATGGAACCTAAACAGCCTCGTAGATCGGGCGCGTCTCTTTGCATTGCGCCCGACGTCCGATGGCCGGGAAACGGTGAAGATGTGCCCGACTTACGGGACTTGTGATCAGTCCCATGTCGTTTCTATTAAGCTACCTTACGCCGACGTTGTTCATTGACCAGCGCCAATATACCTAACAGTAGCGAAATTGCACTGCTTGCTGATGCAGCGTCAATTTCGGGAATTGGACGATGAAGGGCAGGAGCAGGGAAAAAATGGACACCGTCTGTAGTCACTCCCTTAACCGTATGGCATTCATTGCCAATTAATGTTCCGGGACAAGCAGCAACGCCCGCAGGTGTAGCAGTGGCAGACCACGCCACTGGGCTTGGAGTAGCTATTGCAATATTAAAGGAACCACCGGAACCATTGCAATTTAAACCGAGGGCTGAACAAACTTGGCTGTCCACGATGGTTCCGTTGATTCCGCCTACGCGAAAGTCAATGAAAAAGTTGAGTGTGGATGAAAAGTACCCTCCCCCCGAGTTCGCACCCGTGATAGTCATCACATTATTAGCCTGCGGTCCCGAAGAGTTTAGGGTGACATACAGGGATTGTCCTCCATATACAGGACTTTCGCTAACGAGATTTAGAGCCATCATTTGCAGTTCAGTTGTGCCAGTATCGGTGGTCACATCGTTCAAACGCTGGACGACTGTATCAAACGAACCTGATGGCACATTACTACCATTGCAGCCGGAAGGAATGGTAGTTGTTGTTACCCCAGTGAAGTTAATGCCAAAGAAATAAGAGCTAGGATCGGTTGTAAAATAATCGCAACCAGCTAACACGCTTGCTTCACTTGAGGAAGAGATGCCAAAACCAGCTAAAGCCATTGCTGCCACACTAGCCCATTTTAAAAAGGACGGCTTGTTTTTGTTGTTCATTCACAAAATCTCATGTAAATTTATTGAAAAGATGTAACCCACAATTTTTGTCTTCCAAATTCCAACCATGGCTGACTAAAACCGTACAAATTAAAAATACGATAACCAAACTAATCTGTCAACAAAAAATATTGACTTTTTTCTTCCAAAAATAACCAAGTATTTCACTATGGATTATTAAATGGCGGCATCGCTGTTTGTTTGCCCAAACATCAACTGAACCCTTTGCCTCCACACCTCATAAGCGGGCATATCCCCTACTTGACTCAAGCCTTTCAAAGCAATATCCGTCACGGCGGCAGCTTGGTCGGCAGAAATCCCGCACAGTATTTCGCAGGCCAGTTCGGTATGCGCCGCCGGATTGCCCGCCCGTTGCCTGCACTTCGCCGCAAACGCGACGCCTTGCGCCAGTTGCGGCAGAAAACCCTCGCCCACTTCGCGTAAAGTTTCCACCACAGACCGCTCCACACCGCCCGCATAGGCGCAAGCCAGGCCCACCCCGCTCCATAGATGGGTTCTGCGGTTGGGCGTGAAACTGGCAATTGCGGTGGCGATGCGCACCGGGTCGCCCGCTTTGACGAACCACAGGCTACGCCCTAGGCCTTGGTCGAAAGCGCAACGGGCGTAAGCAGTGAGGCGTCGCGGCTCCTCCTGTTGACCGATGAACCTTTGCCAATGGAAATAACCCTGGTGGAAGCCGTAGCCGTCAATCGCCAGCCAGCGCAGCAGCGGGTCCATCCGCCGGGTTGCCTGCTCCAGTCGCACCGGCAGACGGGCCAAAGCCCAACCCATGCCGACATACAGCATATAGACATGATCTTCACCCGGCCCATCCAGGAACGCTTGCCATCGGGATGGGCGGAAGGGATGGACAAAATCCGCAACTGCCAGGCCCATCGCTGCCCCTTCGAAGGCGAAGCCGCGCAGTTCGCCTTCCACTTGGCGGTTTAGAGTTTCGGCCAGACTGGCCGGCTCGTCGTCGAGCAAAGCGGCATGATAACCAGAAGCAAAGGTTTCGCCGATTTGTTCGATGCGTTGGCGAATGTGAACCCCACCCCCCTCGAAGCCACGGTAGTCAAAGCGTATCTCTTCAGGCGCGATGCCAAATAGTTTTCTGTTAAGCCATCCCATCGAACGTTACTCAAGATTGAATTTACCTAAACTACAGCGTTTTAAATAGGAATGCCCGCCCTCCTGGCAAAGCAATGCCTCGAACTCCTCGACAGGGACCGGCTTGGCGAACAAATAGCCTTGCCCAAAGTCACAACCGGCCTTGAGCAACAAGTCACGCTGTTCCTCAGTCTCCACACCTTCTGCCACCACCTTTATGCCGAGTTTGTGCGCCATCGAAATAATCGCTTCGCAAATCACCGAGTCAGTGGATTCGGCTGTTAATCCGCGCACGAAAGACTGGTCGATTTTGATGAAATCAATCTTGATTTGATTGGAAAAAACGGGCGTCGAACAACCAGCGCCGAAATCATCAATTGAGATTTGCATCCCCGCATTGCGAAACTCAAGCAGTTGGTCGGAGAGGGCGGGGCTGGCATCCAAAAGCAAGCCTTGGGTAATCTCCATCACGATACTTTGCGCGGTCATGCCGAGATTTGCCAAATGGGCAAACCATGCGGAATGATTGCTGCCTTGGCTTTGAAACTGCACGGGGGATTTGTTGACGCTAATCTTAAATTCCGTACATTGAGAAATCCGCCATCGAGCAGCTTGGGAAACCGCCTCACGGAATACCCAGTCGCCGATATCGACGATCAAGCCGCATTGTTCGGCGACGGGCATGAATTCGGCGGGGCTGACCAAGCCGCGTGTGGGGTGCTGCCAACGGACCAAGGCTTCCGCGGTACGGACGGAACCCGTGGCTAGTTCTACGATAGGCTGGTAATACACCCTGAACTGATGCTCGGCCAATGCGGTGCGCAACTCATTGACCAGATGCATTTGCATCTGGACGGCTTTTTTCATGTCAGGTGTGAAGTAGCTATAGCGGTTTCTGCCATGGCGCTTGGCATCGTACATGGCCTGATCGGCATTTTTCAGTAATTCTTCAACCTCTGTGCCATCCTTGGGATAAAAGGTGATGCCGATGCTTCCTGACACATGCACAAACTCTTCCGCCAACTGGAAGGCTACGGCTAACTTCTTGAGTATCTCTTGGGCAATTCGTTCGACGTTGGACAAATCATTCAACCCCCCCACAATCACAGTGAATTCATCACCGCCCAAACGCGCCACCGTATCGATCTCACGCACACAGGCGCAAAGGCGTAGCGAAGCCTCCTTCAGCAACATATCACCTTTGTCGTGCCCCAAGGTATCGTTGACTTCCTTAAAGCGGTCAAGGTCGATAAACAAAAGAGCCAACGACAATTGGGCGCGGTAGGCTTTTTTTATCTCCAACTCCAACCTATCATGGAACATTCGGCGGTTCGGCAACTGGGTCAAGAAATCAAAATTAGCCTGGTTCCAAATCAGTTCCTCGGATTTCTTCTTTTCACTGATATCCGTAAAGAGCGCAACCCTGCGATGAACTGAGCCGTCTTGGTTGAAAATAGTGTTGATGCTAAGCCATTCGGCATAAATTTCCCCATTTTTGCGCTTATTCCAAATCTCGCCCTGCCAGCGCCCGGTTGTGTTTATGGCCTGCCACATTTTCTGATAGAAGGCCCGGTCATGGCGACCGGACTGAAGAATTTTAGGGTTCTTGCCGATCACTTCGTCCGCCGTATAGCCTGTCAGTTTGGTAAAGGCGGGATTGATTTTAAGGACGGCGCCATCGCCATCGGTGATCGTCATCGCCTCGGTGCCATTTTGAAACAACAAATCGGACAGCTTCGTATCCTCCTCGGCCTGTTTGCGTTCGGTGATGTCGCACACCGAAGTGATAAAGCACAAAGGCAAGCCCATGGAACTATTTAACAGGCAAACAGACAACTCCACCCATACCACAGTCCCGTCTTTGCGGACATACCGCTTCTCCACCGAGCCGGATTGGACGACTCCGGCCAGCAGTTTTTTTGCCAAATCCCAACAGGTTTCCAGGTCATCGGGGAACGTGATGTGTTGAAACCCCAGCTTTTGCGACAACACCTCTTCCCGGGTGTAGCCGATAATCCGGCAGAACTCCTTGTTGATTTCCTGGAACTGACCGTCGGTCGAAACCTTGGCAATGCCAATGGCGGCATTATCAAATATGGCATGGAAACGCTGCTCGCTTTCGTTCAACGCCTCCACCGTCCGCCTATGCTCGCTGCCTCGCTTGTGGGAGATGATGCCAAAAATGCTCAGCATGGCAATCGACAGTAACATTAGATATTCAGGCAAGCCTATGATAACCTTAAAATAATAGTGATATTGTTATATTGTCCACATCATTTTACTCCCATTTTACCCAACAATTAGTAAAAATGGGAGTAACGCGAATGCGTAATTTGGCGGGCAACTTTTAGTTTAGCATTTTCAGCAGAACCGGGCGGGTTCCAAACCCGCCTTTATTTTAATCTTTACCAAAGTGAGAATTGCTGATTTAGGGGTGATGGATTTGCACCGTGATCATAAATATGCCTACAATAACAAAATTGATACTAAGGAAAGGATGGTTGCCACCGCAACATGCCGCAAACTTAAGGTGATTTCCCGCCTTGTGCTTCATTCAACCCTTTTGACAGATTCAAGCAGATGAACGCCTTTCCACAACAACTCCAAAACCAATTATTGATGGCCTTTCATCGGGCTGCAAAAGAGGTGCCTGCCTACCGCGAACTTTGCCGGGAACAGGGAGTGCGCACCGAACTGATCGTTGACTTGGAATCCTTCACGCGCCTTTGTCCGCTTCTGGAAAGATCTAACACGTTCGACAGATTCCCCATTGACCGGCTGTGTGCAGGTGGGGAGCAGGGCGATCTGGCCCAGGTGCTCACCAGTTCGGGACACGGGGGCAGCGGAAGATTCTCCTTCGGGCTGACCGACAGAAAACAAGCCGCGCTGAATGAGTATTTCATCGATCAGTCGATGGACGAAGCATTCCAGGTCAAAACACAAAAAACCTTGGTCATTAACAGCCTCCCGATGGGCGTGTTTTTTTCGTCGCAATGCATGACTGTCGCCAACACTAGCGTGCGGGAAGACATGGCGGCGGCATTAATACAGGCGTTTGGAAAATACTACGCCCAAATCATCTTGGTGGGCGACCCCTTGTTCATGAAAAAGCTCACCGACTATGCATTGGAAAAGTCGTTGGAATGGTGTCAGTTCAAGCTCAATGCCGTCATAGGTGAAGAGGTTTTCGGAGAACACTACCGGGGGTTCATCGCGGAACGCCTTGGCCTAACCGGGGAACAACGGATAATGGCAAGCATGGGCGTGGCCGAACTGGGCCTGCACCTTTGCTACGAAACGCCGGCGACCATCGACTTGCGCCGTGCCGCGTTCGATAACCCCAGATTTGCGCAGGACTTGTTCGGCATCGACCCGGACCGCATGGTCTTGCCGATGCTGTACAGCTTCCATCCGCAACGCATTTTTGTCGAGTCTATAGGGCAGGATACCGACGGCTATGGACAAATGACCGTATCCCTGCTGGACACCGGACTCACCGTCCCCCTAATGCGCTACCAAACCGGCGATGCCATCCGCCCGCTTGAACCCGACACCGTAGCTGCGGCGGCACGCCGGCATGGCATCCCGCCCCCCGCCGACCTGCCCAACTCCCTTTTAGCCCTAAAAGGTAGGGTTAACGAACACTTACCTAACGGTTCGCATGTGGGCGTTTACAAAGATGCCCTATACGCAGACAAAAAGGCGGCTGCACACTTCACAGGGGCCTTTCGGATTATATTCTCGGGCGACCAATGCGAGATGCATATCCAACTCAATAGTCCCGATATCCCGGATACGCTGTGGGAACAAGCCGTCCGCCGCGCCATTCCAAGCTCGGTGCAGCCGGTAAAACTAATCCTGTGGCCCTATGGACGCTTCCCGTTTGGCATGGGTTTGGACTATGAACGTAAGTTCACTTACTACTCATTGACAGATTCTTGCAGGCAACTCTATTAACATGACCGAAGAGACTACCACACGAGATTCGTCGTATAGCCCTCATTTTTCCTTCAAAATTTTTGCCGCCGAGACGGACCCCAGCGATGAGAGGTTGGTCTTTGCCCTCCGTTACCAAGTCTACTGTTTGGAACGCTTCTTTCTGCCTGTCGAAAATTACCCAACAGGGATCGAGCAAGACGAATACGATGCTTGTTCGACCCATATTGCAGCCTATAGCCTAACCGGGTTTCTAGTCGGATCGCTGCGCTTGGTCACGCCTCTCAACGGAGACCGCTTCCCCTTTGAGGAGCATTGCACAGAGCTTTTCACCGACAGGGAGCATCCCCCGCGCAATAAATGCACGGAAATTTCCCGCCTGGTCATCAGCAAACTATACCGTCGTCGCACCAACGACACCATTTACGGAGTATCATCGCAGTTGGTGGAAGAAGACCCCGACGATCAGGACATCAATGACCGGCGCAAGGAAAAAAGGGACGACAGCGAAAGGCGAAAACTCCAACCTGAGATTCTGCTAGGGCTTTTGAAGCATGTGTATTTGCATTGCAAACGGCATGGCATCAGCCACGCGTACATGGCCTTGGAAAAACCCCTGCTCCGGCTGTTGCATCGCCTATTGTTTTGTTCGCTTGAACCCATCGGCGAACAGGCAGACTACTATGGCCCGGTCATCCCTTGCATTCTTTCCGTTGAATATTTTGAACAGGCTTTAAGCAGCGGCGACCCCCTATTATTCGCCTGGTTCCAAGAAGTGCCTACGGAAACGATGAGCATAACCCTATGAATAAGCAGTTTTAGGCAATCCGGTGAATTTGCCCCTTACCCCTGCGGTGCAGGAGCAAAGCGATAAGGGGCTATGGGATGGGGTCGGCCAATAGGCAGCAAAGCCTCTGATTTACCGGCGCCTCTGATTTACCGGCACACTGTCCGACCATTGACCATGGCACAATGGGGCTTAGGCGCGACGACGACCGGTGCCCTAGGTGCCGCGACGGGTGGCCTGACTACCACCGGCCCCTTGGGAACGGCCACAGCCCCGTTCACTCCGGCGCATCCGGCTCCCCGAACGCCATTGGCACAGACAACCGCCTGCGCATCAGAAATAGCCCCTAACATTAGCAACGTGGCACTCAAAGCGATAAGAACAGATTTCATAAGACTTCTCCCGTGTGTGTTGGCCCGCCGCCGCATTCCGGCGTGGCTGATGTCATCAATAAACGCCCGCCCACTAGCATACATTTGCCTCCTAGCTCATTTATCGTGTCTCGGCGAGTGCTGCAAATTATAACACGATGGATGAGTTTGTGGAGTGCGGCGACTCGTCATGATGTAGGAACGGGCTTTTCCGCGATCAGACACCCATCGCGGACTAAAAGCCCACTCCTACGGGGCTTTGACTCAAAATGGGTATTGCTGCTAATAGCCGGATAACTGCCCTAAAATGTTTTCGAAGCGTTGCAACACCTTATCGCCGAACAAGGGGTCGTTCGAGAGAGGCATGGTTGCTTCGATTCGCGCCCAGTCGGCCGGCGTGAGTTCTTGATGCAACAATTCCAAGACCGAGCTTTCTTCAAGGTTAAGGTGATCCCACTGCATAAGGAGGTAATCGGCGATGATGGAGACCATCCTCCCTCTAGGCACGGGCGAATCCTGTCGCCATTGTTCAATATGCACATACAAATTACGGGTTTTATCGAGCAACAGGGTGTGTTCCTCCATCAGCCGCTCCACTAGGTCGCGGGAAGTGGAGGAACGCTCCAAATAAACCGAGAATATGATGTCCTCGCGTTTGTGGTGGACCCGGTCTGGATAGGTTTGCACGTAATCCACTATTTCGCTAAGCACTTCCAAGTCGATATGCTCACCGGATTGGAGGTCCGCGAGTTGCTTCTCCAGCAGTCGCAGCACTTTAGCTAGATTGACGTGATCTTGATGGAGTTCTTGAAGCTGAGGATGCATAGTGTCACCTGTTGGGAAGTGGCTGGGGCATTGCCATCATTGTAGCGAAAACTTGCGGCTAGGGATTTTTATTTTTCCATCGGTATAATGTCGGGCCTATGTCTCATTTATTCATCGTCGAATCGCCCGGCAAGACGAAAAAAATCGCCGGTTTTCTCGGCTCTGGTTTTACCGTCAAAGCTTCGTTTGGGCATGTCCGCGACTTGCCGCCCAAAGACATGGGCGTGGATGTGGAAAGCGGGTTCAAGCCGACATATGTTGTCATCGACAATAAAACCGGTAAAAGCAAGCGTGTCATCATCGCCGAACTAAAGGCCGAGGCGGCAAAGGCCGATTCGATTTACCTGGCTACCGACGATGACCGCGAAGGCGAGTCGATTGCGTGGCATCTTTTTGTCGCATTGGGTTTGAAACGGCTAGGCAAACCGGTTTATCGGGTCCGGTTTAATGCAATCACCCGTCCGGCCATTCAAAAAGCCATGGGTGCTGCCGGGAACCTCAACATTCCGCTGGTTAGCGCCCAAGAATGCCGCAGAGTGCTGGACCGCCTGGTCGGCTGGATGGTTTCACCCAAACTGCGCCATCTAGGCAAAGGGTTCTCCGCAGGCCGGGTGCAAAGTCCGGCGGTGCGGCTAGTGGTGGATCGGGAGCGGGAAATCCGCAATTTCCAGCCAGTGGCCCACTATACCGTGGAAGCCCACATGCAACTGCCGTTTCCATGGAAGGCACTGTGGGACCATGCACCGTACCGGGAAAAAGGGCAGACCCTGTGGCTGGACAAGGCCGTCGCCGAAGCAGTGGCCAAAGTGACGCGGCTGACCGTGCTGTCGGTCGTGAAGTCGCAAAGGGAGCGGCGACCGCCGCCGCCCTTCATCACCTCGACCCTGCAACAAGCGGCCAGTGTGGCGTTACGGCTATCACCCGAAAGAACCATGGCAATCGCCCAAAAGCTCTACGAGCAGGGCCTGATTACCTATATGCGGACGGACAACCCGAACCTGTCTGACGAAGGGCTGCAAGACATCGCCGCTTATCTGTCAGCCAATAACCTACCGGCAGCGGTCAGGCCCAATATCTGGAAATCCAAGGAAAGCGCCCAAGGCGCCCACGAAGCCATCAGGCCCACTCATGCGGCGGAACGCTCCGGTGGCGAAAACAGCGAGGAGCAAGCACTGTACAAGCTGATTTGGCAACGTGCGGTCGCCAGTCAGATGGCCAACGCCCAATTCGATGTCACCGAGGTCCGCTTGGAAGGCAATGTCCCCGTGCCACTCGGCGAAACAAAGCCCGCCTTGTTCGTCGCCAAGGGTGAAACCATCACCGCAAAGGGCTGGATGGTGCTTACCGAGGCCCATGAGGACAACGAAAACAAGCAGGAAGAACCTGCCCAGCCCCTGCCTGCTGTTGAACAAGGCGATGCCTTCGTTTGCGTTGGCCTGTGCATTGCCAAGCAAACCACCCCGCCTGCCCGCTATACCGAAGCCTCGCTGGTGAAAAAGTTAGAAGAACTGGGCATCGGCAGGCCATCGTCCTATGCCACCATCGTTGGTAACCTGAAATCGCCAATCCGCAACTATGTCATCATCAACGCCAAACGCCAACTTGAACCCACCGAACGAGGGTTTGCCGTGGTCGATGAATTGGTCGGCAAGAAATTTTCGTTCCTCGAATATAATTACACCCGGCATTTGGAGATCGGGCTGGACCAAGTCGCGGCGGGGGAGAAAACCTATCAGGCTTTGCTTGGCGAGGTGTGGGAAGTCCTCAAAACGGAATTGGAGCGGATGACCGGCACAAGGCAATATGGTAGCGCGATGACCGAAGGGGGCAGTCAAGGAAAAACGCCGCATCAATCGGGTGACGGCAAAGCCCATTTCAAGCTGGAAGCTGTGGCAGAAGCCCGTTGCCGTTGCGGCGGGTCCATCGAGAAAAGCCCTAAAGCTTGGAGTTGCGCGGATTGCAAGGCCATCGTCTGGAATACCATTGCCGGCAAGCCCATTGATGCGAAAACCGCCTTGGCCTTGCTGGCAGGGGAAAGGGTCAAGGTGGACGGGCTGCAATCGAAAGCCGGCAAGCCTTTTTCAGCCACGTTGTTTATTGACGACGAAGGTAAGGTGAAGTTTGGGTTTCAAGACAATGGATGATTTGGAATCGAGACCCATAGTTTGCCATCCTTGGACGCTGGATTTCGGCATCCCTGCCAAAATGACGAGCCTCCAACATTTGTGTATAACGACGAGCGCAGGCTATCGCAAGGCAAGCCTTGCACTCCTGTATCACTTCAAATAGCATAGTTAGTCAGTGTCTTAACTTACTCAAACCGCAGACGGCACATTCTATGAATATTGCAAAACCCAATGCTGCAATCCTCTGCGGCATCGTGATCTTGGCTGCGTTGCTTTCCGCAATAGGGTTCTCCAACCCTGCGGCGGCTGAAGGGCAAGCTACGGCTACCCCGGCAGGGCAAGCCGATGCCGGACAAGACAGGAAGCGCCTAGTGGCGGACCATCTTCCGCTTACCCCGTCCGAAGCCCAGCATTTCTGGCCGGTTTATGACCACTATCAAAAAGACATGGCCAACGTGTTGGACAGGCGACAACAGATCATTGCCAAGCTTGGCGAGCATTACGACGACATGAGCGACGCAGTGGCAAAGCAGATTACCATTGACAACCTCGAACTCCAAGAGGCAAGGTTGCATTTGATAAGATCGTACCTGCCGAAATTCGGAAAAGTGTTGCCTGCCAAGAAGCTGGCGCGCTACTACCAAATTGAAGCACGGATACGCGCTGCCGTTGACGCCGAAATTGCCGAGCGGATCCCGCTCATCGAATAATGGAATCCTTGCTAGCCTATAAATACTGGCTACCTGTGTTGTTGTGCCTAGAGTTGCCAGGATGTGCCATGACTGGCAATTCGGTCGTCACTAAAAACCAAGCGCCCTCGGTGGACCCCGCCACACCTCAGGGAGAAGGCTCCAATTCAAGCACCTCGACAGCGGCTGACTCTAAGGCAGTTGATTCTAACGAACAATTCCGTGCTTTCGGGCGTAGGCGCGCCGCTGAACTGTTGGATTCCACTACACCGCCCCCGCCACCGGCAGCCAATGCGCAGCAGCCATTCCTTGATTACGGGCGGGAGCAAGGCGAAGATGCCGAGGGAGAGTTCTTCAAGGGGCGTTATAACCGTTCCCGCGCAAGGCTACCCGAGAATATTGAAAAATGGCGGACTGAACCCGACATCGACAACCCCGGACCCGATCTGGCGAATTTCCCCAACAGCGCATTCACGCTCCCGCAAGGGCGGGCCTATATTGAAATGTCCCCGGTGGCATTTTACGGAAGCGCCCTTGGAAGTCCGGCCCAGTATAATGCGGAGTTTTTGTTGCGCTATGGCCTGACCGACGATATTGAGTTGCGCCTGTTTAGCAATGGCCCGAGTTGGATCGGGGGTTCCGAACCCACCTGGGGCTTTTCGCCCATCGCCTTCGACACCAAAATCCAATTGTGGACGGAGAAGCCGGCCTATTTTCTGCCCGCAGCCGGTTTCGAGGCGTATTTGCAAACCGAATGGCTGGGCAACAAAGCGTTCAATAGCGGAATGCAGCCTTCCTTCACGTTCAACTTCGACCAATCGCTGCCATGGGGGGTCGATTTCGAGTACAACTTGGGTGCGACCCGATTCCAAGATAACGCCGGCGACAACATCTGGAAATTCGGCTTTCAATGGGCGTTTCAGCGCGACCTGTTCCATAAGGACTTTGCCGCCTTCATCCATGGTTATTATAATGCCGCTTCGCTGCCGCGCCTGCCCAATGTCCAACTGCCCTATGATGCGTATAAAACCCCAACGCAGAATGCTGTTGGTGGCGGCTTCATCTGGACAGCCAGCAAACGTTTGGCTGTTTATGGTCAAGTGAGCGGCGGGACAACCAAATTCACCCCATCGGTCATCGGCCTATTCGGTTTTGCTGTGTCGTTTTGAACAGCTACAGCGTTTTCAACATCTACAGCGTTTTCAACATCAAAGATTTATTTGATGAATCGTATGGATTTGCAAATTATTTTTTAATCAATGGCTTGGTTGGATGTCCATTATTATTTCATACTTATAAAACATGAAAACGCTGTAGTGTGCGGCATCATCATCTATCGATATTATACCCCCCTTTGCAAAAGGGGGGCTAGGGGGGTTTCCGGCAGGGCAATCGCATGAAGCAAGGAACTCGTCATTCCGGCATGGATGCAGGAACCCAGTCAAAGCGATGTGAAACTTTGGCGCAGAAATGGCTTGCAATAACCCGAAGATTGCCATCCCTGGACGCTAGATTCCGGCATCCATGCCGGAATGACGGTATATCATGTTCAATGCAAATTTTTACATGCTTGGTTTTTAGGGAAATGTTGCTTCATGCGATTGCCCTGGGATTTCCGGGAAGTCCGTAGTTCGTAGGGCGCAATAGCGGCATCAGCCGCGTATTGCGCCGAACGGGGATCGTCCAACATATGGCGCAATACGACTGCGCCCCGTTCTATTTTAGGCTGCTTTGCGGGCGCATAAAGGTTTCCGTGGCGGTAGAGATACTACCTCCCTCTCAGTTTGGCTCTGACGTTTAAGAATATCATCAAAGATGGCATCAGGGTCATGATTAAATCGTTTGGCATATTCTTCTCGAAGCTCACGAGTTTCTTTTACTATAGGGTCGTGCCACATAAATTTAGCCTTCCATACGTAATCTGTTTATGGACGAATTCCAAATGTACTGATAAAACCCTCTTGATGCCCATTTTGCAAAAAGGAAAGCATTGCGCAACGCCAGCCTAGGCGTAAAGTGATAGGTGATGAGCCGCGACCCGTGCGCCAACCGCATTAGTGACAGACCGAATGGATTGGGTTGTCCTGGCGGCTTTGCTGCTTTTCCCGTCAATACAGCCAAGTTAGGAAACTAGACACTTCGTATCCTTTTGTCTAGTCAGTGCCTACAAGCTGTAAGCAAGCCACCCGAACGAACGCGAACCCGTTTAAGTCGGGCAATGGTTCTGACCATAATGGCTAATAGAGTAGCCCTCTAGCTTCAAGCTTTTTTTAAGGATGTATGTTTTCACCACATCCCGTAGATTAGCTCTCCTAATTGCAGCATTGAAAAGAGATTTGATGATGCAAAAGATTCCGGATATAATATATAATACCATTATTGCTGGCGATGAAAATATCATGTACCCAATCAGTATCTCAGCAGCCTTTTGTCTTGATTCTAAAATATATTCCTTTAGCTTCTCGTTATCTGTTGAGAAACTTTCCTCAAGTCGATAATCAAGCCATTTGCATAATTCTGGATATTTATCTGTCTCTGCAAGGAACACGGCAACTTTAAGTAAAGATTTCTGCTCCGTAAAACGGAGATGACTATTTAGCGAGTCTCTCAAGCTTTTATATGTTTTGTCTGAGAGTGGTATATTATTTTGTATATAAAAGCTTCTGATATCGTCCCTTAAATCAAAAAGTTTGTCCCTAAAATGATCAAGTATAGACCTCTTCAAAAAAAAGTTCCAAGCAACATAGATTAGTAGCAGGTTTACCCCAAAGAAAAAAGTGTTTATCACGTCAAGTTCTCCGCTTTTTGCCTGTAACGGTTATCGCGGCAGGTGTATTTCCAGATTTTGTTAAGCCGCTAGATGAACGATATGTATCGTTTTTTTCAACTTCATTTTGAAGTTCTGCTTTTTTAGATGTTATTCTTTTCTTTCCTGTGCGCTCAATAGCCCAACCAGTACCAAAAAAAGCAGATAATATATACCCAAAGATATTTGAAAAATTAAACTTCTCAACAAAGCCAGCCATCGCAGATATTGAACTTGGGTTTGCCTCAAAGATTGGTCTGAGACCAGAAAATATAAAATATATGGCTGCAATAAAACCAATAACTGATACGATATGCTTTAAGAAAGAAAATACAATATCAAATTTTTCGGCAGAAGCATCTATCTCGGCCAGTTTTAGTTTAAAAACTTTATCCTTGTCCAAATTTGACATTGTTTCTCTGGCTTATATTTGTTTTTTTTAGGAAAATTTCGTACAAAACCACAAATTCCGACACAGGAGTGGCAATCAATCTACCATAAGGTTAGACAAAATGAACCATTTTGTCTAGTTTATGAAAGCCCACCCCTTGATTTTGGCGGCTTCCAGCGACTTCCCAACACCTGAACACTGGACAAAACGATAAAAACACCCAAAGACATCCGTCGCTACTAAGTGCGCTGGTGAATCTGCCCTACCCGAATAACTCGCTATGCGAGCCAAGACGGGCAAGCTTCAAAATGTCCGCGCTTAGTTTACAGCAATTCTAATTTTGGCTAGATCGCCGTCATTCCGGCAGGGATTGCCGGAATCCAGAAGCCATGGATGGTAACTCACCGTTCGCACAAGCGTTTGATTCAGGTGATTTGCTAGCCCACAGTTTCACATTCCTGTGTTCTACCGGCAATCCCTGCCGGAATGACGGGCTACAATCATCGTTTTGGCTCAAAATGAGAATATTTGCCTAGTTTACGATAAATTAGCAACAAATTAAAATCCCGTTTAAATGCGGATGACCGTTCAATCGTCCGCATTCAAATCAGCCATCAAGGCCTCTATGCTATTGAAGCTTTTTCCACGGCCTTCATCAAGCTCTCTCATCGCCGAAATGGTTTCGGCATTCGGCATATTGATATCGAACGGCATTGCCTTGTCAGAGGCGACCCGTACCAGCATCATCCTTACCGCATCAGAAACCGAAAGTCCCATAGTCGCCAACGTTTCCGCAGCTTGTGCCTTCACCTGTCCATCAACCCGGACGTGAACCATCGTTGTTGTCATTGCAGACACCTCATATATTAATGACTAATGCGCGATAATGTGCAATCGTTCGGTGTGCTATTGCGCCCTTGCCGTCAAAGGGAGCGACGGCGAGCGGAAAAAGCCGGTCAGTGCCGCCAATCTGCCCATTGCCATATCACCCGTCACTTGCGCTTTTACGTTGCGTCGTTGCGCCGTTGCGTGAGGCATTCTTTTGCCTTTCTCGCAATGCGACAAGTCATTCAATGGGCAAAGATTTTTTGTCTCACGCAACGACGCAACGTTAAGAGCAAAGCTAAATCTACAAGGCACGTCGTAAACTGAGGCTTGCCATCCCCTTCGAAAAACTCCAAGTAGCTTGGACGCTGGATGCATTCGGAGCATCCTTGTCCCCACGGTTTATGCCTAGTGTGAATTGCTGCCAACCAACGCGTGTAACATCGGTTAATGAGATACATTGTATCTCAAAAAAACAGCAATTCTCATTTTGAACCGAAGCGATGCCGTAGCCCGTCATTCCGGCAGGGATTGCCGGAATGACGACGCTCTAGCCAAAAATGAGAATTGCTGGTAAATAAACAGCATTGTGGCTGTCAGGACTATTTTTGCTGCCATTTTGCATAGTCTTTAAGCCATGCGGGGCTGTCGGTGGATAACCATGCACGGGCCTCCTTGGAGTCTTTCAATGTCATGTCGAGAAAGGCCGTCGTTACATTGACGATGATGGCCATTTGCCGGGCCGCGTTGGTTTGCAGCGTGACCTCTTCCTGGGAAATTGCCTCGTCTGGGCTTTTGTATTTGCTGCCGCTGTCGCTGCTAGTGTTCGACTGCCTACCTCTGCCACCTCCACCACCCATTCCACCGCCTCCCATTCCGCCACCTGATGACGGGTCGCCAAAAGCGGAGAGTGCGCCGGGGGTTTGCCCCATGCCGAGTTGTGTTTTCAAAGCGTCAAGAAAACCGTTCCCTAAATTCGAGCTCGCCCCATTCTTGCCGTCGCCGCCGGTTCCTTTCTTTCTGCGTTCATGGGTATCGGGTTCAATGACCTCGGACCAATGATAGTTGTCTTTCATGGTGCCTGACAGCAAGCGATGATTCGCGCTATCGAACAACAGCAGGTGCTTTTCGCCGGAAGGCAAACCGTTCCAGATCAGTTTTCTTGATGTCGGCGTGGATATTTTCGCTGGATCGTGATCCTTCTTGCTGCCGATAAGCAAGAGCGGCATGCGAATACCCGCATAATGATCGCTCAATTGTTCCACTTCGGGGTCGGCGTGTGCGCTGATGAAGACCGCCGATTTGAACACTGGCAACGGTCCGGGCAGGGTCAGACCGGTTTTTTCACCCGCCAACGCCATCCCGGTCCACGTTGCCATGGTGCGTCCAGGAGGAACAAGCGGCTGCCAGCGACATCAGGCAGGCTAGGCAATACAAAGCAAATCGGTTCATTTTTAGTCACAGGTTGATATTGACTAAAATTTAGCCAGATTGATAAATTATATTATAAACAAAAAATTAGACTATTTTTACAAGGCTCTGTCCACAGAAAATGTGGATAAACCGGAGGAACACTATTTAGGCATGGCTGTAATCGGCAATTGCACACCCACTTCAAGCCCACCTTGGGGATGGTTGCGAAGTTCAAGGCTACCTTGCTGGACTTTCAACAGATTGACGGCAATGGCCAGCCCTAGGCCGGTGCCCCCGGTGTCGCGGGAACGGGAAGCATCCAAGCGAACAAAAGGACTGAGTACTTCTTTAAGCGATTCATCTGGAATACCGGGGCCGCCATCGCGGATTTTGACCAAGGCCATCTTGCCTTGTTGCTCCAAGCTGACACGGGCGTAATGACCATATTTGACGGCATTGTCAATGATGTTTTCAAACACTCGGACCATTCTGTTTGGCCGCCCCATGACGATGATGCCGGATTCGGTTGTTTCTTGGTAGGTGACATCCAGCCCTGCTTCGGCTGCGTCATCACACAGGCTTTGTAATAGTGCGTCGAGATCGACCGCTTGCATGGATTCTGTGGTATCAAGGCTGCGGGCGAGTTCCAGCCCTTCTTCCACTAGGGACTGCATAGCGTCAATATCTGCCCGTAGCCTGTCCTTGGGCGTTTCATCGCTGCATTTTTCAAGGCGCAACCGCATTCGCGTCAGTGGGGTTTTCAGGTCATGGGTCACTGATGTTAAGATTTGCATTCTCTCTGCCATATAACCGCGGATTTGCTTCTGCATGGCGTTGAAGGCCCGTGCAGCCCTACGAACCTCGATGGGCCCTGACTCTTCCATGGGGGGGTGAGCGATATCACGCCCAAAATCTTCCACAGCTTGGGCTAAGTTTCGCAATGGCCGGAGCGCAAGCCGGATGACAAGCCATGCAACAACCGACATGATGCCGATGAAGATGGCTATGCGGCCTTGCAAGCCTACCCCCTCACGCTTTTGCGGCTGTCGTTCTTGATTTGGCGACCGATATCCTATCCATAACGCCTGCCCCTCTTTGAATCGGACTCGAACTACGGCGGAATAGGGGCAGCTTGCCCGGTCCTCAAAGCAAAGCCAGGCTTCGTCCACTTGCACTGTGTTGCCTAGGCGTTCATTGAGGGACTTAGAAAAAACCAAGGCTGCTTCGCCCGAGATGGGTCCGGCAAGCGTATCGAATTGTACAAGCCATTCGTCATCCGGCAATGCGGCGGTGGCAGAAACCCGGGTGGAAGGAGATAGTGTTGCCAACAGGAGGACGGTATCGGCTATGTGGTCAATGGCCGAGTGTGCGCGATATTCTCCGAACATTTTTGTCCGGTCACGATGGTGAAGGTGACTAGTCAGCGTGATCGCAAATACAAGTCCGATTAGGACGATAAGAAACAAGCGGATGGAGAGCGACTGGGGAAGCCAGCGCATCACCTTAAGGCTCCGACTCAACGGTCGCCACGAGAATGTATCCCTCATTTCGCAAGGTTTTGATAAGAACGGGCGATCGCGCATCGTCACCTAATTTCTGCCGCAAGCGGCTAACCCTCAAGTCTATTGACCGGTCAAAATGATCGGCATCCCGTCCTTGCAGCAGGTCCATTAATTGATCCCGCGTCAATACCCGGTTAGGGTGTGTCAGAAAGACTTGAAGTAGACGGTATTCGGCTCCAGATAAAGTGACCACAACGGCCTGTGGTGAAATGAGCTGATGTGCGCCAACATCGAGAATCCAACCGGCGAAGTGATAACGATGGGGGGGTTGAGGCTCGAGATGGGTCGGCAACGCTTGCGTCCGCCGCAAGACACTGCGGATTCGCGCTAACAATTCGCGTGGTTCGAAGGGCTTGACTAGATAATCGTCCGCCCCCATTTCCAAACCGACTACCCGGTCGAAGGGGTCGCTTTTTGCCGTGAGCATGAGTACTGGCAGGCTGGATCGAGTGCGCAAATCCCGGCACAGGCTTAATCCGTCTTTTCCGGGCAACATGAGGTCAAGCACGACCAGATGGATGCGGCTCTCTTCCAGCACAGTGAGCATTTGCTTTCCGTCGGCGGCGAGACTTACGCGGTAGCCATTTTTCTTGAGATATTCGCCCACCAAGGCCCGAATTTCCCGATCGTCATCGACGACAAGTATGTGCGATTGTGTTTCCATGGTGTCTTTTATAATCCTATGGCGGCCATTTGTCATCAGCAATTCTCATTTTGAACAAAAAGGGCGGGTTTGGAACCCGCCCCTACGAATCGACATCCCGCATCCCGTTTATAATGCATTGATAATTGTCAATTATATTTCCTGCGTAGGGGCGGGTTCCAAACCCGCCCTTATTAATCTTTACTAAAATGAGAATTGCTGCTGCGATGCTGGCCTCCAAGCTTTTAATGGTTGATTATGAATTTTGCCTCTTCTGCTTGACACTTCCCCACCAAGGATAACCCGTGGTTAAAGCCGCAACAGGATAAACCGCATTCCCATTCGGGTATACAGTCCCAACAGTCTTTTGCACCGCATTGGCGGTGGCTGAGACGGCGGCTGTAATGTAGGCGGTTTTTGGGTAGCTGTCGGGGGGATATGCGATGTTCATGCCCGTGTTGAGCGCACCCCAAGCAAGGCCTGAAACCGAGTTGATCACCATCCCCTTTACAGTCGGAGCTGTCATTGTGCAAAGATCGCCAGTCAATTTGCCGGCATCAACGGCAACCATTTTGACTGCTGCCCCGGCAACGACTTTAACAAGCTTATTTTCAATCGTACTGGTTAGCATTCCGCCGCCAACGGAAAACAGACCCGTCACCGCACCGGAGGCAAGACCAATGCCGAAGGCTTTGAAAACCTGGCCAGCAGATTGGCCGGGATTTTTAATGCTGCTGCCCAGCCCTTTGGTTCCGCCGGCGATCAGTGCGCCCGCCGCCACATTGAGGACCGCCTTGACTGATTTCTTAGCCAAAGCCTTAGAAGCTTTTGCCGAAAAACTTTCCCCGGCAGCTTCAGCACCGAGATCGACGCCGGCCCTGGCACCGGCCATGCCGCTGGCCTCGGTGTCGATCTCAGAGGCGGCTTGTATGCCGAGTTCCAGGCTGGTTTCCGCCCCCACTTCACCGCCAACCGCGCCGGCTTCCCCGGCAATAATGCCTCCCTCGACAGGCGCGGCGGCACCGGCAGTTGCCACAGTCAACACGACACCCGCAATGGCCACAACGGCCATGGCAATGTCCATGAAAACCTGCCCTATCGTTGACATATTGCCGCTGGGGTCGGTTTGGTTGATCGGGTCGTTGCCTAGGAACACATACGGGCTGGCAAACTGCCGCGCCGCGTCGGGCAGCAGGAATTGCCGCAGCAACGGGTCGTAGGGCCTGGCCCCAAAATCATATAATCCAACTTGCCCGTCCCAGGCCTTGCCCATGTAGCGGATCGGCCAAGTCTCGGCTTCAGGTCCGCCTTGACTGGTGATTGCGCCAAATGGCAGGTAGTTGTACCAAGCGGTGAGATTGCCCGATCCGTCGGCCACCGCCCACACCGTTTGCTGATGATCGGCAATCGGGTGGCGAATCTCGTCCTCGCCTTGCACGGCGACCAAGCCTTGTGGACCGACGATTGCAATCTCCGCCACACCATTGTTCCAGACGATCAGCGGCACATTCCCGGCACCGTAAAATGACAGCGTTATTTGTTGGCCGGATTGCCGCAGCAGGCAGCGGTTGTTGTAGCCTCGCGCATAACGCACCGTGCCGCTGGTTGAGGAAATCGTCGCCAAGGTGCCCAAACCCTCGTCGTAGCCTATCGCCATCCCGCGCCACTGGCTGGGCCGCCCGTCGTCGCGGTATTGGAAGCCCTGAATCGATTCGTCTGCTGTCGTCGCCGTTTGCAGCCGGTCCGTCCCTGGGTTGTAGCTTGCCGACCAGTCTTGACCGCCCGCGCTCCCCTGCCAGAGGTTGCCGTTGGCGTCGTAGAGGCTGACGGCTTCACAGTTGCCGGGTTCACTGCCGTCGGTCGCGGCGGTGAAGCGTTGCTGCCCGTCATAGCTGTAATTGACGGTACTGCCTCCACTGCGCCCGTCGAAGCCAAAGGTGTTTTGGCGGCTGGCAATCTGTGCATCGACCGTGTAGGTGTAGTCTTGCTCAAACACCGTCTCTCCTTGCACGTTGACGATATGCTTGAGGATGTTGCCGGACGAATCGTAACCCCACGCCTCCGTCAGTGCGCCTCGGACGGCGGTAGCCAAGTGGCCGTCGGCGGTCCAAGTGTACTGGGCAAACGCGCTGTCGTTGTCCGGGGTGCCGATCTTGACCGCTTGCCCTTGGTCATTGTAGCCGTAAACAATGCCGGGTATCGGGCAGCCGTCCGGCAAATCAACCTGCACGATTTCACTCAGGGTGTCGTAATGATAAGCCACACTGGTGTTCACCGGGGTTGCGCCCGCAACCACCATGCCCGCCGTAATGACCCTGCCCAAGCTATCGTGCTGCCAGGTTTCGGTAATGGTGCAGTCGCCCAGGCCGGGATCGGCTGCCGGTGCCGGGTTGTACGTCACGACTTCGGTCAATAATCCCAAATCCTCAATCCGGCTGCCTCCATAGGTATAGCGGCGGGCTACGTTGGCCCCGTCGCTGGCACTGGGGAAACTTAAATCATCGACTTTGGTTTGCAAAAATCCGTCATCCCATGCGGCATTGACCGACCCTTCTTCAATAATCAACCCTTGGCTGTTGTAGCTCGTGTAGCCATAGAAGGTTTCCCCGCTTTGCAGGGGCGTTTGCACAAATCGGATTTGCCCTTGCCCGTTGTACAGCACGTTCGTCGTGCCGGTGTCCGGGTCGGCGTAGGAACTGACTTGCCCCGCCGGGTTGATGGTCGCGACACGGACAAAGGCGGACGGGTTGCTTTGTGGTGTATTAGTGAAAGCATTCGGCAACCGCATGCTCAGGGTCGTAGCGGCACTGCCTTCGGCATCGTCGTACACTTGGCTGACTTGGGTTTGGCCTAGGGCATTGCACTGGCCGTCCATCGTCGTGACAGCCGACAATGCCTGGGTCTTGTCGATGAACATCCGGCTTTGCAAGCCTGATGGCATGGTGAAGGTTTGCGTGTAAAACTCCGCCGCCGGCAAGTGGTCGGTTGACGAACTGGCACCATAGTCCGTCCGCAGGGTTTGTCGCTGGGCGGCGGTGGTGCTGTCCACGTCGTGGATCGACAATGTCAAGCCCGGCAAGCCGCTTTCGACAATCCGTTTGCCGGGGGTCGTGAAATATCTGCAGCCAAAGTAAGGGTAGGACTGGTCGTTGGAGCGGTAGACCAAACCTTCATTTTGTCCGGCATAGTAGTCGGCAATGTCGCCCGACATCTCGCAGGTGTTGGTCAAGGCATTGAAAAAGGCCGGCACATTCAGGAAAGTGTCGCGATACTGTAGGGTCGGGATCGTGGCACCCGTGCCGAAACTGCCGGGGGCTACGCGGGTGCCGGCAATTTGCCGGTCCAGCGCATCGTAAACCATTTCGGTGACCAGGCTGTCAGCGCCGGACAATTCATGCACCTGCCGCTGGCGGGCCGCCCCGTCGGTGTAAAAACAGCTTAACCGCGGGCTGTTTGCCGCGACCAGGTTGTGGATGGCCAACGGATTGCTGCCGGTATTGAACGAAAACCCCTGCGAACCCTGGGCAGTGTTGTTTTGGCAGAAGAGCAACTGGCCGTCGCCGTAAAACACCGTGATGCCGTCCCCCAGCACCAGCAACCATAGGCCCGCCATGGCCGGCGGCGAGGCCAAAGGCGATTGCAGCGGGTTCCCCGCCCCATCCGTCCATGACCATCCCTGATTGGGGGTGTAGCGAATCGTTTGCCCGCCGCCGAATTGGATAGACACCGGGCTGCTAAGATTTGCCTGTGGCTGCATTTCCACCACAAACGCCGTCGTCGCGCCGGCATTGGCCGCACCTTGCCAAACCAGGGTGTCTGCGGTGCTGCTGGATTTCACCAGCCGCCCCGCGCTGGCAGTCCACAAGCTACCGTCATCCGGTTGCCAACGGCTTTGCCATGCACTGCCGTCGATAAAGGTTTCCGCGCTGCCTCCCTCCGCCATTTGCACACTCAATTCGGCATTCGGGCTAGTGTTGTCGTAACTTCCGTCAATCGAACCTTGGCGCGAGGCGAAAAGAATCCCCAGTTCTTGCACTTGGCTGTCGGGTCCGACAAGGCCCAAAGGCCGGGAACACCGGTCATACAACACACGGGAAATGCCGCCGTTGGCTATCATGCTGGCCCGCAACAAGCGCGAGTCGGCCTGCCAGGATTGTATAGCCAGCGTGGTTTCCAAGGGCATCAGCAACACGGAATCCAATAACACATCGCCGTTGCCAGGATTGGCCGCCTCGACCGCAACGCTTGCCGTGCCTTCCGGCAGTGCGATTTGTGTGGCGGCATAAACCCATGCACCCGCAGTGTCGGTAAAGCCAGACTGGGTGGTTTGGCCACCGGCCTGGATGGCAAAGCCCGCGCCTTGGGGTTCATAACCGGTGGCCGTCAGGTAGCGGTAGGCCAGCAAATAGCTTGTGCGATTGGCGGCGGGCGCGACACTCGTGGACAGGCTGGAACCCGCCGCGGCGGGCAGGCACAGGCTTTGGGTGCCGAGGCAGGCATTGTCGGTGCAAACGCGGGTGTTCGTAAGCGTCCAGCCGCTGTCATCTTCATAAGTCTGAAATCCGGCCCAGGCACATTCAGCCAAAGCCGCCCCCGTGAAGTTGGCAATCGGCAACCCCAAGTCCATCGCATAGATGGCCGCCGAGGGTATGCCGGCGCCATCGGTCTGCTGCAAAGGCACCCCGTTAGGCGCATAGTCTTGCGTCCGTCCGCCGCATTGCCAGTTGGCTGGGGATTGCCCCGGAACGTAATTGCCAAATGGGAAACTGTTGCCGCCCCCCGTCCAAGTGAAACTGGCCTCTTGTGCGGGTACGACAACCCCCTCGCCCCATAAGGAAGGCCATAGTGCCAGCGTGTTGGCCGAGGCGTTGACGGTCACGCCGTTGAGCGTGGTCGTTTGTTGCACGACCGTGGTTAAATCATTCAGCGCAAGGCTGGGCGCATTGACTTGACACGCATACATCGCAGTCTGCACCATGGTATCAGTTTGACCGGCGACCGTGGTTGACTGCGTCGTCACCGCCACCGTTTGCCCGTTGAAGGGATAGGCAAAACCGTCCTGCAGGTAGCTTGTGCTTTGCTGGCTGGCAACCCCGTCCAGCAGCGTCGATTTTCCCGTTTGCAAGACATAGGCACCGAACAGATTGACCGGCGCGGCACTGGCATCCGTGGGGCTGCCGGCCTTTCGGGTGTACGCCTGCCAAGAGTTAGTGAGTCTAGCCGCCAGTTTGCCGTCGGCATCTAGGCTTGTGACCTGATACAACAAGCCATCAAGCATGTTGTAATAATTGTCACCGGTCACGATGGCATTGCCGTTCAAATACTGGCAAGCAACCGAGCCATTCACCGGATTGCCGGCACTGCCGCCCGGATACACGGTCGTCTGATAATACTTGACCACCATGCCGGTCGGGTCGCAGGCCGCCGTCGCCGTATCTTGAACATAGTCGGTGGTGGAACTTTCGTACAGGGCATCGTCAATGCTGATGCGGCTGACCGGCCAGTCGGAAATATTGCCTTGGATGGCATTACCGGCGTAGCGATGCAAATAGACCGTCGTGGCACTGTCAAAGTCGTTGGCGGTGTCGATATAAGCAGCAAAGGCCGACGAGCCGCCGGGTGCCAAGCCACTGCCACCTGCGTCGTTTTCAGCATTGGTCCACATCCGCTCGCCGCCCAACACTTGCGCAGCACCATAAACCCCGCCGTTTTGCAATACTAAAACTGCCGCTTGCCCTTGGGTGCCGTCCTGTGCATCATACAGGGCAAAGGCCAGAAAATTGGGCCCTTCGTTAATCAGCGATTCGGAATTGAGTTGATAGCGGTTGGTCTGGCCCTCGGCTTGGTTGACCAAGGTTTGGATGTCGCCAAGCTTGCTTGTGCCTTGGGATACTGCCTTTCCCCAGTCGGTGGCTGTGCCACGGAAATAAATCTGTGTACCCAAAACCAAATAATCGGCACTGGTACCCGGCCAATTGGCGGTGTCCTGATAGCTCGTGGCATCTTGGGCAAGGTCTAGTGTGGCGGGCTGGGCTGTCCAGTCCGATCCGGCGGCATCATAACCCAGCACATACGCATTGCCATTGCCGGAGGTGTTGATAAATATTAAGGCGGCATAGTCTGGCCCGTAGGCATAGCGTTGCTGGCAACCCTGCACATAGCTGAAGTTCCAAGGCTGGAGCGTGGTGTTTTCTTGCCAGCTTTGTCCGTCAAAACGGATCAAATTGCAGGCCACCGCCACCAGAGAGTTGGAAATGATGGAGGGTATCCAACTGGTCGGGTAATTGGAGTCGAAATAATCGGTGAAGGAATGCTTGGAGGGCGCGGAGAATTGATAGTCTTGATTCCACTGGATCAGGTAAATGTCGTAACTGTAGCTGCCATAGCCCGGGTTTCCCGCCAGCAGGTTCGCCACCGCCACCATGGAGACATCGCCCACCACGGACAGGGATTCGAAATCATTCAGGCTGAGGTTCAGCGTGACCGTTGAACATTTTTCATGCCATTTACCAACCGGATCCAGATAAGATAGCGTGACCAAGCCTTGCATGTTTACGCTGACGATATATTCGCTTTGCGCGATGAACCAAGTGTAAGTCGGGTTCGTCTGGCTGGCGTGTGACCAGCCTTGGCTGGGCCAATCCCAAGTGAACACATCCGCACTCCCCGACCCGTAATTGCCAATGTTCGTGTTCATCTGCGCCGCCAGCACGAAATTTTGCCCCGCCGTCACGGTTAGAATGCCGTTTGCCAGAGGCCATGCCTTGAGCGGGGCGTTGCAGCCGCCCGCGCCCAGCCCGGCAATGGATGCCGCCACCCATTGTCCGGGCCGGGCAGGGTCGAGGCGGAACAATTGCAGATTGGCGTTGTTTTCGGTGTTGTAAGAGATGGCGACGAAGTTCTCGGTGGCCTGCACATCCAGGGTCGTGAGGTCGATGCCGGAAACACTTTTGCCATCCACCAGCAGCACGTTTCCGGGTTCGGCCTGCCAAGCCACCCATTGGCCGTTCCAACTCAGGATTTGCATGGAAAGCTGGGCTGTCGCCGGATTGTACCAAGTGACGACGCTGTAATTGGGTCCAAACCAAACGCGGGGAATGCTGCCCGGGCCCAGGGGCGCGGGTGGTGTCAGCGTGGCAGTGCGTTGGCAGATGTCCAGGGAGTTGGGCGTGTAGGCATAACTGACAGTGCCGCCGGACGGGTAGGTGATGGTGTTCAGCGCCCCTAGGTTGGTGCTTGCCGTGGTGTCCAGATGGTAATCGTAGTTGAAGCCCGGTAGGCTTTCGCCAGCGGCGTTGATTAACTGCATGCCCGTCAGCAAACGCTTGCAGATGTCGCCCGAAGAACCCGCGACATTCGCCACTGCGCTAGCCGCACCATTGCCGGGGCTGGGTTCATAAACAAACTGAACGCTGAACAAACGGGTGTCGTCGGTGTAGAAGACATCAATGCCATCCAAATAGCGTGTCTGGTAGCAATCTTGAAAACCATTCGGGATATTGTCGGGGACGGATTTGTGCGGGTCGGCATATTCCCTGGGGCTGCCGTCTGTCGCATTGCTCCATAACTTGTCCAGATAATTGAACACCGCCTTGCGTCCAAACACATCGGTGATGCTGGTCAAATGGCAAGCTTTGGTGTAAGGCTTGCCGCCCACACCGACCAGTTGCTCAACCGGCAACAGTCCGCTGCCATCGCGGGCAAACTCGTTATAGGCAAAGCTGACGGACTCGCCAAAGCGGCTGACAATTTTATGCAGATGCCAGGCACTGGCATATTGCCGTTGCCCTTGGGGGTTGGCGCTATTGCCCAGCCAATTCAACAAACCGTTGCCGTCTGCCCAGCCCACCGCCCATTCGATGCTATTGCCCGCGCTGGTGTGGTAAGCCTGCGCCGTGCTGCCGACTCCGCCGCCATAGGACAAGACGCGGCCGTTATTGTCGGTCACTGCCCAGCGTTCGTACTGCGGATAATAGATCAACTTCCAAAATGAGTAACTGGCCGGTTGATAGGATTCGCCGCCATCATAGGCATTCAGCACACCGTTCTCGGCAAGCAGTTTGAATTGCTGTTCCAAAGCATCGTCATTGACCAGCCAAGGGCTGGCGGAACCTTGGACTACGGCGTTGGCCGACAGCGGCAGGCCAAACTGTGCAAATTGGCCGACGATGGCAGCGGGGATGATCTGGCCATCCTTTAATTCCCCGGCCAAATCAGCACTCATGGAAAACAGGAACGGCGTTTGTGGCTCCCGCACCAACTGGCCGCTACAGCCTGAGTTGCTGATGCTGTATTGGGCGGAACCCGCTGTCGGGGAACCGCCATTGTCCAGGGTGATGGACGGCGCAGACACGTTCCAACCCATGCCGAGGACCCCGGTGGGCTGGTCGCGGTTCCAGGTGAACGCCTGCTGGTTGACATTGCTTTGGTATTGGATGGACAAGTCCACTTCCAAGCCGTCGTTGTCCATGCGCCCCGGCATGGAAAACAGGGCTTGGGAATAGTTGACATCGCCACGGAACAGGTTGACGCTGTTTTTCAGCACCCCGGCACTGCTGGAGTCCATTTGAAAAGATCGAATGGTGGGGATTTGCGATTTTGACGAGTTGGACATTGGATTTCTCCTAACTGAAGGGCATGGTGGGTCAGGCAAAGTTTTGCGCTGTGCGGGCTTCAAAATTCCGGCCCGCTTTGTTTCACCAAGGAGTGCAAGGCTTGCCTTGCCTGTCGAATACCTCGCAAGGCAAGCCTTGCACTCCCAAATGCACCCGTTATTCGTAAATGCCGATCACGAGGCCGGATGCATAGCTATTGCTGGGATTTCCGTCATCCCAATCATTATTGCTGCCTTGCATTCTCCCGTACCCAGAAACGGCAACTTGATTGCCGTTTTGAACTGTTGCCCCGACGCTTGCTGCGAGCCAATAAATTTGATGAGCATCCGAACCGGAAAATTGGGCGCCGAACGAGGTCAGCAGTGCCACGCAGGAGAATAGATTTTGTTTAAACGTTAGGGTTTGTGGCGAATTGTCATTGGTCAAATTCCCGAAAGTTTGCACTTCAAACCCAGGAGATGAATTTGAACTGCCGATAATGCCGCCATGGACATTGCCATTGAATCCCGTTGAGGTACTATTATCGTTCATGCCGACATTACCGGTTATCGTGCAAGTGTTTCCATTTTGCACAACACCGACACCAACATTCCACGCACGCACGTCATAGGCACCATCGTACAATAAGTCAAAACCGGAAACCAAGGCGTGCAGTATAGGCATATTAGAACTCGGCAAACTGATCGCGCTGCTGGTTCCATTATTGTCTATCGCATCGGTGCAATTGGTAAGTTGCAATTGGGAATTGGCAGTGCCCGTCCAAGCCACGACGACAACATTGATCCAAGAAGAACCTGGGTTAAGGTTTTTCCCTTTTCCAGCGCTGTCCCATAGCTTTCCATTCGCTGTCAATGTCACGCACTCGCCATTTTGTGCTTGATTATCGAGGCTAACGCTGACCTCGGTCACCTGATAGTAATCGCCGGTACCATAGTCCAGCCAAAAACCCGCAATGCCACAGACATGTTGGCATACGGTGTTCGAAAAGGTGAACGAACAGAATGTCCCAGGTTGCACTTGTGCAGATTGTATTTCTAAGGCCATGATAATTCTCCAGAGGTATGGTGTTTATCGCACGGCAAAAAGCGGTCTTGCGTCGGCGATGCTGACGATGCCGAAACAAGCGATGGAAGCCAAAGCCTTTTTTTAGCGGTTGACCTTCAAACCTGTTTCAGACGGAACACAGTGTTGCACTGGAAAAATGGGTTGTATATCGGAAAAAATCTGATTTTTAGCCTAAACAGGCAATTATTTTCAATGGTGTGGAAAAACAACGAAGCAGGCGGTGAGGCATTCCCCCTTTGTAAAAGGGGGTTAGGGGGATTTCTAAGCCGGACGAGATATGCCATCCCGTCCGCAGCGTTTAGCCAGATGCTTCAGCTATTTCGTCATTTCGGCATGGATGCCGAAATCCAGCGTCCATGGATGGCAAAATGAATACACAACGTATGTTTAATCAAGCATTTGCATTTTCGGCAAGTAACCGTCCTTGGCACTGGATGCATTCGGGACATCCTTGTCCCGAACCCTTCGGGCGGCGAAGCCGTGCAAATCGGCTGTCCTGCCGATTTGTCCGGCATCCCTGACCGGAATGACGTATTATCTGGTCTAGCTGAAAAAACTTGCTAATCAGGTCGTTTAGTGCAATGTCGGGCGGGGTTGACATGCACAAAACGTCCGGGGCGGGATTGCAAATCCAGCCCCGGACTGTGAATACGTTGGATACCCGTAAGCCGATGTTTGATGGTCAATCAATAACCAATGACAATGCCATTCACGAAACTATTATCATTACTTTGCAGGTTGCCGTCATTGTCACACATGCTGGAAACGGCATAGACTGTGTTCACAGAATCGCAATACAAATTGACCTCGATCTCTTTTAACCAATGCCCTTCATTGTTACTGTATTCCACGTTAAAGCCTGTAATCATTGCCTGAAAATTAGTCCACGCGCTGTTGAAGGTGAATGATTGGTTGGTGTTATTGTAAACATTAGAGGTAGCTTTAACTTCAAACCCCGGCGAGGAACTGCTGCTGGCAATCAAACCGGCATTAAACGTCGCGGTGGATGCCCAATTGCCGTCTCTGTCAGTCATGTTCTCGGTTGCCGAGAGCGTAGCCGTGTCGCCGTTACGGCTGACATTTATCGTGCTGACGTTAATCTGTGCAACATAATGGTCAGTGTCATACGCCAAATCAAAACCGGCCAGTATGGGAGACAGGATAGTCGGCGAACTGGAAGGAAGGGTATAAACTGTGCCTGCGTCACCATTGGCTAACAGCAAGGTGTGGTCGGCGGTACCCGTCCAAGCGACAACCACCACGATAGCGGAGGAATCCGATGTGTCGATGGTATTGCCCGAACCGTCAGACAGATTGCCCAAAACCTGCACACTGATTGTGTTGCTGTCGGGTTGCTGTTGATTCAAGCCAAGAGATACCGTCTTGACCCAGTGGTCACTGTCGCCATAAGTTAACTTGAAATATCTAATTCCGATCAAGCATTCTTGGACAGTGTTAGTGAATGTGAAGTTATAGGAATCATTCACATTGATTTGTTTGGTTTGGATTTCTAATGCCATGGCTTAAGCTCCTGATTTGTACTGTGATGATGAATTTCTCTGCGATCAAAAAACACGCAGGGCGGCGATACTGACTGATAGCCTGTCAACGCCAGTCCTAAAGGCTGGGGATTGGTTTTGACCGTCCAAACTAAAGTCTTCAAGGAACCTCCCTCCGCAATGCGATGGGTAAAACTTTCATCGTTGGAGTTCTAGCTGTTGACGTGCCGGAATTGTTTCATAGGGAAAATCGGTTGTATATCGGAAAAAATCTGATTTTGGTCGAAATCCAGCAGGCCGACAATACACAGTGGGACAGCCTGAAATTTCCCATCGCTTCAATACTGACTCCTAAATCGGAATTGATGCTGAAATAGTGACAAACAATCAACCCGTCCAGTGGATAATAGTTGCTACGATGCTGGCTTGCATGGCTAGTCCGTACCGGTTTGCCGATGCGGAAGAAGGGGACCCCCCTACCGAGGTGGCTGTGGAGGTAGGCAAGGTTGTGAAGACGACGCTACACCGCTATGTCATGGCCTACGGTACGGTGGAACCGGAACCGGAGGCCGGCGGCAAACCGTCTGCCAGTTCGCGAATCGCTTCGCCCGTCGCGGGTATCGTCACGCAAATTCTCTGCGAAGAAGGGCAACGGGTGAAAAAAGGGGCGACTTTGTTCTTGCTGGATACCCGCCTCGCTGATGTCATGGTCGCCAAAGCCGAAGTGGCGGTTGAATTCGCACAGAAAAACTTCGTGCGCAAGCAGCAGATGATTAACACCGAGAATGTCTCGCGCAAGCTCTACGATGAGGCGGAACAGGTGCTTCAGACAGCGCGCATGGATTTGGCCGGTGCCAAGACCCAGCGCGAGTTGTTGCGGATCGGCGCACCCTTGTCAGGCAGTGTTGCGGCAGTCCATTCCCGCACCGACACTGTTTTGGCGCGGATATCCTTAGGGTAGGAAAATTCGACCGGGACAATTTGTCAGCGTCCGCATTGCCGTCGAAAACCGGATGGAACGTTTGGCGGTACCCATCGAAAGCGTGGTCACGCGGGAAGGGGCCAGTACCATAGCGGTCGTGGAAGGCGACTGGGCGAGGCAGCGGGAGGTTAGGTGATTTCCAATAATGAATCCACCAAAACCGAAATGAATTGTCCACGAAAATCACCAACAATTCCTCCACAAATCACCTTGCCAAGCTGGAGCTTGGCGTTCCTTCTGGGAGCGCCAAGCCCCAGCTTGGCCTTTGGATGGGATGTTCTTTATTGGATATCACCTTAAGCCTGGCCTCCGCGATGGCAAACTTGTCGAGGTGGAAGGCGGAGGTTTGCGGGAAGGCATGAATATCGTCACGCTAGGCGCTTACGGCTTGCCGCCCGAGACACGCATCCGACGGGTGAAGTAGTGAATGAAACTAGTTTCGGATCGTTTGCGCTCCGCCACGGGCAGGCCATTGCGTTTATCTGCGTCGCCCTATGTCTGGCCGGCGCTTTTGCCGTGGTGGACATGCCGTCTTCGATCTTTCCCCAGACCAACTTTCCCCGTATCGTCATCCTGATCGACAACGGTGTCATGCCTGCCAGCGAGATGATGGCCACCATTACCCGTCCGGTCGAGGAAGCAGTCAAGGACATCCCAAGGGTACGTACGGTGCGTTCTAAAACTGGACGAGGTTCTGCGGAAATCAATGTATTTTTTACTTGGCAAACCGATATGGTGCAGGCGGAATTGTATGTGCAGGGCCGTCTTGGCGTCATCCAGAAAGCGTTACCGGCCACAGCGAGTTCGGCTGTCTGGCGGCTGACATTTTCGGCGTTCCCGGTCGTTGGGCTCAGCCTGACCGGTTCCGGGCACTCACTGACGGAATTATGGGAAACCGCCCGTTACACGATCCAACCCCGTTTGCTGCGCATACCCGGCGTAGCCCGCATTGGCATCGTTGGTGGACGGATACCGGAATACCATGTCATCGTCGATCCCCTGCGCCTGCAAGCGGTCAACCTAAGTTTAGCCCAAGTCACCGATGCCTTTCGGTCATGATTATCTACGTTTTCCTAAGGAACTGGGGGGCGACGCTGACAGCCACCGTGGTGATTCCAACCACCGTGCTAATAACCTTGCTTGCTTTACGTGTGCTAGGCTTGGGTTTCAACCTGATGACGCTCGGTGGCATTGCCGCTGCAATTGGTTTAATCATTGATGATGCCATCGTCGTGGTGGAAGCCGTGTATGCCAAAATTTCCGAGGGTACACCGCGCTTGGATGCGGTTACCCAAGCTTTGGGTGAAATCCTTCGACCCCTGCTGGCCTCGACTCTGACCCCGGTGGTGGTGTTCATACCCCTGGCCTTTCTGGACGGCGTTGCTGGAACCTTTTTCCGTGCCTTGGCGCTGACCATGGTAGTCTCGTTATTGGCTTCGCTAGTGTTGGCAGTCACCCTAATCCCTGCCTTGGCGGCTTGGTGGATGAAACCGGCTGTTTCTGACGCCAATAATGTTGAAAGCAGCCGTCATTCCGGCATGGGGCAACCCCCCCTACCCCCCTTTTTCAACGGGGGGTGGGGGGGATTTACTGCCGGAACGACGGGGAAAACCTTAATTCAACAGATGATGGGCTGGAAACCACCGGCCCTTCGTTGAGCCTGCGATTGCGTAACAGCGATGTCCAACGCTTCGGCCTGACCGCCAATGACATAGCCGTGGCTGTCGGAACGGCGATGCTGGGGCAAAAATCGTCCTACGTTTTGGAAGGTGACAGCGTGGTTAATATTCGTGTGCGCATGGACACGGACGTGACCGGTCAGATTTCCAACTTGCGCGAATTGCCAGTACGGGCGGCGGACGGAACCACCGTGAAACTGTCGCAACTGGCGGATGTGATACCCGAGGAGGGCCAGTTGGAACTGCACCGGGAAGACCTGCGTCAATTAGTGGCCGTTTCCGCACGTTTGGAGGGCCGCGACCTAGGTAGTGCCATGTCGGAAATCCAGACTAAACTCGGTCATGACAAGTCATTGCCTGTGGGCGTTCTGGAATTTGGCGGCTTATTCCAGCAGCAGCAAGAGTCCTTCCACAACCTTATAGTGGTGCTATTGGCAGCGGTTTTCTTGGTGTTCACTGTATTGTTGGTCGAGTTCCGCTCGTTCCATGAGCCTGTAGCCATCGTCTTCGGGTCCGTGCTTGCCTTATGCGGTACCATTGTGGCGTGGTATCTGACGGACACTTCTGTCAACATCGTTTCCCTGCTCGGTGCCATCATCGGCATCGGTGTGGTAGCGAAAAACGGTATCCTGATGCTGGATTCCGTCCACCAGTATTTAGCTCAAGGACTGGACATGGAAGACGCTTTGGTGGCATCGGGACAGCGGCGTCTACGCCCGGTTTTGATGACATCGCTGGCCGCCGCGCTGGGCCTGATGCCCTTGGCCTATGGCATCGGTGCCGGCTCGGACATGCTGCGACCCCTTGCCATTGCGGTGATAGGCGCACTTTGCCTGTCCGTGTTGCTCTCGCTGATTGCTACGCCAACGGCTTATTACCTCATGAGTTCACGCCTGACTTCCTTGAAGTCTTCGGAATCCGGCAGCGCAGGGACGTCCCGATAACCGTCAAGGATGCGCTCCAGAGATTGGATGCGGCGTGGGTCGAGCAAATGCGTCTCGCCTCCCGAGGGCAAGCGGCGAGCCACCTGCAACAGGGCGAGGGGACTGTAGCCTGCCGCCTGGAGGATGGAAATGGCAATTTGGTCGGCTTGCTCCTCCTTGGCCGGGTCGATGGTTTGCCGAACCGAACCGGCCCCCACTTCTTGGAGTTGGGGGGAGGGCGGCGCAGCAGAAAAAATATCGAAAAGCCCAGGGGAACCCGAATAAGTGGCTTGGCTGCAAAAGTGTCCAGCCAATTCGTGGCCCAATTCATGGGCAATGATCGCGGCCAGTTCTGATTCGTTCCGCGCAAAGGTGATCGCTCCCTCGGTGACATAGACAGTGCCCGCACCGATGGAAAAAGCGTTTGGGGAGAGGTTGCGTACCACGAAAAAGCGCCACGGAATCGTATCCCCGCCGGTACTGTAACGGGCCAGCCTTACGCCGAGCTTTTGGATGTACTGAGTGGCTTCGTCGCCGCTGGAGCGCAAGGGCCATTCTTGGTCGATGCGTTGCCGCGTATCCTTTGACCTTTCCAACTCCCCAAGACACAGGCCGTAGGCTACCTGTGGGCCTGCCGACAGCAGCATCCCCCCCAGCACAGCAGCCAGGCACCGTTGAGTCCCAGCTAGGCGGTACGACCGTAGTTGGCTATTTCGTGACAAGGAAAGTCGATTCGCCGGTGTCATAACTGGTGCCCGCCTGGACCTTGTGCTCGATCACATAGGTTCCGAGTTCTGCGTTTGTGGGGATTGGCACCGTGGCTTCGGCATCCCAGCCGCCGGAAGCCCTATCGCTGTTCTGCGGGGGAAGCGAGGCCAAAACCTTGCCGTCCTTCTGCAAAGTCCAGCTTTCTGCCACCTTGGTGGAAGGCACATTCGGCGGCAGCATGACGGAATAGTCTGTGGACAGTTTCACCGAATCCCCCGGTTTGACGGTTCGGGGATTCGAGGAGCCCTTGCGGATTTTGACTTGGGTGGTATCAACTGGCTTGGTCAAGCCGAACATTTGCTGGTCGGTTTGTACCGTACGCACCTGCGAGGCTTGGTACTGGCTGAGTTTGACCGCACCCCATCCGGCCACTATGCCGACCCCCGCGCCGATGGCGGCACCAGTGCCACAACTGCCCGCATTTCCACCGGCGATGAAACCGGTCAGGCAACCTAGCGC
>Ga0118677_10000592_pt1 | contig 79266 bp, 60 predicted proteins | sample AliMusrvi5mmetaG_FD_86154 | JGI IMG/M metagenome (GOLD analysis project Ga0118677, IMG submission 86154)
GTAAAATAATGAAAACAACAATTTTTTCTCTGACACTGCAGCTGGCCCTATGCATAGGCACAGCCAGTGCCCAGAGAACAATTCAGTTCAAAGAAGTAAAGATAACTCATTTTCCATCTTTGTTTCACAATTTCAGATTGGATCAAAATTCAATAAAGCTTCATGCTACACCAACCGGTGATCTTTTAAATGTGAAGAACGTAGAACCTGTCAACCTTCCACCATGGGAGGTTGCTCAATATTCTTCTCCTCTGGGACAGATGCTCAAGATGGCTTATTCAGCTAATAGCAGAGCCATCGTGATACGAAAACATTAGCAGTGGTGTTAAGAGAAGCGTAAAATAAACAGTTCATAAACTTTGAGATTTAAAACTCAAAGCAATTGAAAGAAGAACCAGAATGCACAAAGTACCGGTTTTAACCGGAAAACATAGAGTACAAATGTTAGTTTAGATAGGTGGGTATGTTTGGACTTTATGGACTTTGTGCATTTTTTTAACTGCTGACAGACACGAATCGTAAATAGTAATGGGCATAAAAAAACAATGGACCTGCTGTAAAGGCCCATTGTAAATAAAAAACCAAACAATCAAAAAAATTACTACCCATTTAGCAGGAGTGAAGCTGTAATTCATTCCTGCGGAGTAATAATGTCACATATATTTTCCTTTTGCAAATTCTTATTAAGAATTGAAAGAGATATATCTTTTACCAAGTTGCAACATTCTGCGGTACAAATATACTATGCCAGTTTAGCCTCCGCAATTAGTAATTACCCTGGAAATCTATTGTGACAATCACTTACAAGAAAATGAAATTTTATAAGTGTTTTTACGTAGATCGGTATCTTGAAAAGTAAATTCTTATCTGCAGCATCCATGAGATTTTGTTGCAATTTTACCAATGATCTGGTTGGTGAAACTGTGTTTTTATTAGTCCCCGGATATTCAAAATCAAACCTTTTCGGTTTTATTAAAGAAGACCAATTTTTCATCAAGGAAATCAACAACGATCTCTGATTCTTTGTGAACCTCACCTGAAAGTATCATCTTTGAAAGTTCGTTCAGCAATTTCCGTTGAATGACACGTTTCAGCGGACGTGCGCCATATTGAGGGTCAAAACCGAGTTGCGATATCCAATCAATGGCATCAGGTGCAACCTTAAGTTTTATTCCTGTTAAAGCAAGTTGTCCGATCAAATTGTTGATCTGAAGTTCGACAATTTTTTTGATCTCATCCCTTGTCAGCGGGTTGAACATGATGATCTCGTCAACTCGGTTGAGGAATTCAGGGCGTATTGATTTTTTCACGATTTCAAAAACTTCTTTGCGTGTTTCGGCAATCACACTTTCGCGGTTGAATTCATTGAGGAATTCAAACTTTTCCTGTATGACATGCGAACCCATGTTAGATGTCATGATTATGATACTATGTTTGAAATCGGCTGTCCTGCCTTTGTTGTCAGTCAAACGGCCGTCATCAAGTATTTGAAGCAAGATGTTGAAGACATCGGGATGTGCTTTTTCAATTTCATCCAGAAGTATTACCGAGTATGGCTTTCTGCGCACAGATTCTGTAAGCTGTCCGCTTTCTTCATAACCTACATAACCCGGAGGCGCTCCTATAAGTCTCGACACAGTGTGCCTTTCCTGGTATTCGCTCATGTCAATTCTGACAATTGAATTTTCATCATCAAAAAGAAATTCTGCCAAAGCCTTTGCCAGTTCAGTCTTTCCAACTCCTGTCGTTCCCAGAAAGATGAAGGAACCTATCGGCCTTTTATTATCCTGCAATCCTGCACGACTTCTGCGAATAGCATCGGCTATGGCTTCAATAGCCTCGTCCTGTCCGACAATTCGTTTATGAAGCTGTGTTTCGAGTTGCAACAATTTATCTTTTTCACTTTGCAACATTTTGCTTATTGGTATTCCTGTCCATTTCGAAACCACTTCGGCAATATCTTCAGCATCCACCTCTTCCTTTATCAATGCAGTGTTTCCCTGCATTTCAATCATTTTTGCATTCAGTTCTTCAAGTTCTTTCTCTGCTTCTTTAATGCGTCCGTAGCGGATTTCTGCCACTTTTCCATAATCCCCGGAACGTTCAGCCTGCTCTGCTTCGAACTTATAACTTTCAATATCTTTTTTTCTTTTTTGAATGCCTTCAACAACCTCTTTCTCTGCCTGCCACTTGGCTTTGAGATGATTTCTTTCGTCACTGAGGTTTGCCAAAACTTCATTCAATTGTTTCAACTTTATTTCATCGTTTTCTCTTTTGATAGCTTCGCGTTCAATTTCAAGTTGAATTATCCTGCGTTCAATGCCATCCAGCTCTTCGGGAACGGAATTTATTTCGAGTCTTAGTTTTGAAGCAGCTTCATCAATAAGGTCAATTGCTTTGTCGGGAAGAAAACGATCAGAGATATAGCGCTGCGAAAGTTCGGCAGCGGCAATGATGGCTTCGTCTTTTATGCGCACCTGGTGATGGGTTTCATATCTTTCTTTCAGCCCGCGCAGTATTGAAATGGTGTCGTTGATATCTGGCTCATCCACCAGCACGATCTGGAAACGGCGTTCAAGCGCTTTGTCTTTTTCAAAATACTTCTGATATTCTTTCAGTGTGGTGGCTCCGATGGCTCTCAGTTCTCCACGTGCCAACGCAGGTTTCAGAATGTTGGCGGCATCCATTGCGCCTTCCGAAGCACCGGCTCCGACAAGTGTGTGTATCTCATCAATGAAAAGAACAACTTCTCCTTCTGAATTTACCACTTCTTTGATCACTGCTTTCAGTCGTTCCTCAAACTCTCCTTTATATTTGGCGCCTGCAATCAATGCGCCCATATCGAGCGAATAGACTTTTTTGCTCTTCAGATCTTCGGGAACATCGCCTTTGATAATACGGTGGGCGAGGCCTTCTGCAATGGCTGTTTTGCCAACACCGGGTTCGCCGATAAGGATAGGATTGTTCTTTGTTCTTCGCGAAAGTATCTGCAGCAATCTTCTTATTTCATCATCGCGGCCAATCACAGGATCGAGTTTTCCTGACAGCGCCATCTGGTTCAGATTGATTGCATATTTGTTGAGTGCGTGATATGTTTCATCGGTTGACTGTGTGCTCACTTTCGACCCCTGACGCAAATCTTTTATTGCCTGCTTCAGGTCCTTTTCATTAACTCCTGCATCTTTCAGCATGTTCGACACATCATCATTGCCGGCCAGCAATCCAAGCAGGATATGTTCAATGGAAATGAAGTCGTCGCCAAATTCTTTTAAATAAGAATTGGCTTTCAGAAGGGCCTGGTTTGCTTTGGGCGAAATGTATTGCGAGCCTCCCGACACCTTGGGATAGCTTTCGATGATGGTGTTCAAAACATTTTCCATGTTTTGCAAATTCACATGAAGTTTCTTTAAAAGAAAAGGTGTGACATTGTCGTCAACTTCGAGAATGGCTTTCAGCAGATGGCTTGTTTCTATTGCCTGATGCTGATTGCTGAAAGATATCTCCTGTGCTTTCTGCAGGGCTTCCTGCGATTTTATTGTGAAATTTTCTGTATTCATTTACTAAGTTTAAAGTTTGTAAGTTTATAAAGTTGTTTTGCCAAATCATCAAATAAGGAACCAATCCGGTTTTTAAGTGAATTTAAGTAAAAATGGCAGGAAAAGGGGAGGAGGGAAGTGACTTTTTGGCAATAATATGTTCTGGATAAATAGAAATAGAACACTGATGACACTGATGATTAAGATTTATTAAGGTCTTTTTAAGTGATTGAAGGTTCAATCTTCTTGACGGGCTTAGTGGGATATTAATTTATTTAGCGAAGGATAGTGATTAGAACTATTTAATGAGCTGCCACTTATTATCTATTTTTTATTTTAAAAACCTGCTATGTTTATTATCTTTTCAGGTTTTCAATGTCATCAATATCTTTATGCCGTCCACTGGATTCTTTATTTTTTAGTAAATCGGAATAACTTATAAAATTAATCTCAAGCTTTTGAATTGTTATGATTGCTTTATTTTCATAACACTCTTTAAATTTGACACCATCTATTTCATTTAATAAATCAATCCTTAGTGGAGGATAGCCTAACTGTATTACATTACCAATTTTTGTGAAATCTTCAACACTTAGATTAAATGAGTCAAACCCAAATTCATTCACTGCCTGTAGTATTTTCAAAGCATTTTCTGTAGTTGGATTCAGCCAGATATCCAAATCCCCGGTATATCTTGGATAACCATGCACACCAACTGCATATCCACCCACGATCAGGTATTCAGCTTTATGCTTTATTAATAATTCTACAAACTCTCTGAAGTCTTTTGTGAACATTTTTGAAATTAATATATTGGTTTCTTAAGAACTCAACTGCTTCTAATCTTTCTAAATAAGATTTAGTCAACCAGAAATCAATATCTGATTTTGATTGGTGAAGTTGTGATATTTTGATGATTTTTTCCAAGTTTTCAAATTTGCATTTTTTTCTTTCCTGCCTCAGCATTTTCTCGAATTTCTCAATAATACTGCTGTTTGCCGACCTTAGGAATTCCTGTATAAATTGTGTTTTTCTAGTTTATAAGTCCATTGAAATAGAATTTTTACAAAATTACTAAATTTTAAGCCTTTTACAATAATAAAAATCTTCAACTATTTCAAATAATGAAACTTTTTAAGAAGAGATTTATTGCTTTAAATTGAATTTAAAACTCTGCATTGCAGCAATGGCAAATCCTTATTGGAGGAATACTCAATAGAACACTGATGACACTGATGACACTGATGATTAATATTTAAAAACTATGAATAAAGGTAGCAATACCTCATTAGTAAAAAACTTGTTCAATTAATGATGATTGTGATAAACCAAATGAACCTGCATCAAAACAAAAATTGCCATACGCATTGGAACACCAAACTTCAAAACTATAAGTTCCAGCAGGTAATTTGAGAATTCTTGCGATAGACCAATTTGTGTAATGAACATATCCAGCGTTTAAGAGTTGATATAATGATGGATTGGGAATGCTATTGATGGTTATACATATTATGGCACATACGTACTGACCACTGGTATTATTTATTATACATCCATTAGAAAAGATATTGAGTGTGGCAGAATCTGTTAATGTAATAGTCGAACTTAAATTTGGAATATGTACAAATGTTGGTGTGCAAATTTGTACTGAATCGGTTCCATTAACACCATAAGTTTGAACTTTAGAATTTCCTGTAGCCCCTGTTGCTCCTATAGCCCCCGTCAACCCTATAATTCCTGTTACACCGGTTGCTCCCGTTGCCCCCGTTGCCCCAGTATTTCCCGTTGCTCCTGTAGATCCAGTTATTCCGGCTATCCCTGTGGCTCCGGTCGCTCCTGTAATCCCCGTCGCTCCTGTTGGTCCCGTCATACCCGTCATTCCCATTGTTCCGGTTGGTCCCGTAGGTCCGCTTGGTCCTGATGCATTGCAAAAGGAATACCATGTGTTTGTCACGGAAGTGTAATACATGTAACAGTTAATATCAGTATCAAAAACCAGTAGACCGTTTGCCGGACTGGCAATTGCCAGTCGTTGTGCAGTCGTCAGCCGTGGCGCCAACAGTCCTTGATTGTTTGAACTCAGATCAAGGAGGGCTGAGGGGTCAGGTGTTGTAGTTCCTATGCCAACATTGTTTTGCGAATAAGTTATGGTAACATTGATTAGAAAAATGACTAAAAAAACACAATGGCTCTTCATGGCTTTTGTATTTAATTCATACTCTTAACAGGCTTTTCAACATCTGCCTTTTACTTGTTCAAGGCTTTTTAAAACATTCCGTTTACAATAAGACATCACGAAATTAAACTATTTTTCTTATTTCAAACAATAAGTATATAAATTTTCCATAGCCTGCAATATCATTATTTCGCATTGCTTTTCTACCCTTATTCGCATTTTCAAATGTCATAATTTTTTTGTTATTTTACTTTCATCAAACAATAAATAATGAAAATTCAAGGAAATAAAATCATCCCTCCAAAGACAATTACTGTACTTGAGAATGGCTTGCCTCTGGAGCTTTTGGTAAGCTCTATTTTGTGTTGTAATTCATTTGTAGATCATACCTGTATCTGGATGAAAAATAACGAACGACATAAAGTTTCCGGCAGATTAAAAAAGATTGAAGCCATGATAGATTCTGTTGATTTTTACCGTATTGATCGCTATTGTCTGATTAACCTGGATAAGATAATTGAGATAATCTATAACGATGTTGACGGCGTTATTCGCTTCAATGAAATTGCCAAAATCAAAGTTTCTGTTGCTAAGATCTGGTCATTACTAAAGCTGATTAATGACCAGAATATGGGGCGTGTTTTCAGGGGTTTTGACAGTACCAATTTGTCAGCAAAAGATAACGGAAATTGGATGATAATATATCACCATGAACATGGATTTTGTAAAATGTTTCAACCTTGCATTGCGGTTTAATATGTCAAAAACTATATGCTCATGGAAATTGTATGTTTTTGGCTTTTCAATGTTTGGCCAGGTAAAAAAGAGCAATTATTTTTGCTCCATAAATCAATAAATCTAAAATTATGGCTTTCTCTCGTCCCTACTTTTGTGTGCTGTTGGTAAAACCTGACGACCCCAATGGCGTAAGCACTCTCTGTCATCAAGTCCTGCTAGGAATTTATGCAAATACATTGATCTTCGTTACACCCACTGTCCTTCAGGCATTGTTTGAAACTGAATTGGGTAAGCTGGATGCTTTAATTCTTGCAGCAATACATAATCAATCGCAGGTCGGACCGCGCGATGCTCAAAGCCGCAAGATGTATGGTCTCCTGAAAAAATTGCTTAAGTATGCCGATCCAATATGTGATGGAAATCTGGAAACCATAGGCAAGACAGGCTTCCCTTCAAATCACCAACCTTCGAAACTTTCACCCCCGCCGGCTCCTTCAGTCAGCAAAGTTGTGAAAGGTAAAAAAGCCAATACTTATCAGGCTCTTTTAAAAAGAAAGAACAAAAAAACAAATGTTGAAAGTGATCCGGCCACCCATTTAAAAGGGGTGCTTTATATAGTTGAAATTTCAACCAACCCTCAGGATACAACTACATGGAAAGTTGTTTGCGAAAGCTCTCCAAGCACCAAATTAATTATAAATAGTGCAGATACTGTGCCCGGTAAATTGAATTATATTCGTATTCATGGAGTAAATTCTGCCGGAGTTGGTAATGCAAGTGTGCCATTTCCTTTTACTCCTGATGCACAACTGTAATTTGCAATACTCAAAATTTTTATCATTATTGATCTTTAACAGATGAGCTTCGACGGATCTTTGCAGTTTACACCTTAAGAACTTTAAAAACGTTCATCGTTCATCAAACATCTCCAAATGACTTTACAGGTTTAAAATTCCTGTAAAGTCGTTTTTGTTTTCCGGATACAGGAGATTGAATATTGGTGGAATGGTTTTTCTACCCGGTAAAATCAGGGGGGAAATGAATGAAATTTGCCATTGGATAATTGTTTTTTGATCAAATTCGTCTCATGTATATGTGGAGGAATCTTTACGGAGACTGGAGGAATTTTTGCAGAGAGAGGAGGGATTTTTGCAGAGAGAGGAAGAATCTTTTTGGAGAGAGGAGGAATCTTTTTGGGGAGAGGAGGAATTTTTGCAGGGTGTGGAAGAAACTTTCGGGAACGTGGAGGAATTTTTGCTGGGAGAGGAAGAATTTTTGGGGAGAGAGGAGGAATCTTTCAGGGGAGAGGAGGAATTTTTGCAGGGAGAGGAGGAATTTTACACAGGAAAACATGGAAATTGCGAAAATACAGCAATTTGTGAGCAAAAGACCCCAATTCCAAATCCCTAATTCATAATTCCTGTAGGTGCCAGTTTTGGTATTTGGTGCTTGGGATTAGAGTCCTGGAATTTGAGACTTGGGTCTTTATGATTGGAATAACCTGAGAAAAATTATAGCTTTCCTGTGAAAAGAGCTGATAAAAGAAAAATAAACAAAACAAACATGAGTGTAAGATACGTCAATCCTATGAGGATCGCCGAATATGCAAACCCTTTCCCAATAGACTCATATTTTATAATTCTTTGCAATCCGATAAAACCAAAAACCGTGCATAATAATTGTAATAAAATTAAAAGTAAGACTGCGCTTGACATGAAACCATTTGTTAATGCAGCCATTGTTAATGGAATATCTATAAGCCCTACAATAAACCCAATCAAAGAATATCCATCCACCTGTCTTTTTGGAAAAATATAATGCGTGACTTTACCCGTATCCCGTGCTGTTCCTTTATAAGTTGAATTACCTTCAATAGGCTTTATGTGAAAGCGGGATTCCTTTGTTCCATTTGCCTGATAAATTATTTGATCATCTTTTATTTTCTCAGCCGGATTAATTGAAACAATCGTTGCGATTGTGTTGTCAGAATCTGCAAGTACCGGCGTTTCGATTTCCTCTGGTAAATGATTTCTTTTTGTGGGATGATTGGATTTATTAATTGAGTTTTGAACAAAAGAAGGTGTTTCGATGTAATAACCATTTGCATGTTTGCGTTTGGTAATGGCAAAATCGCCTGTCAGCTTGCACGAGGAGAAAATGCAAAAAGTAATAAAGAGAAGGATGGTTTGTTTATGAAAAAGATGTTTCACCAATTTGATGATCATGAATAATTCGGTAAAAGTAACAAAAATAAAAGCTCCAAATTCCAGGCTTCGAATTCCAAGTCCCAGGAGGTGCCGCCTTTGAATTTGGAATTTGAAATTTGGGTCTTGGAATTTTCAATCACTTCTTCTTTTTCTTCTTGAAAAGATCACCCCATTTGTCAAATTCCCTGCGGTAGAACACACCAATTCCTTGCGTGTAGGGCGCATTTGAGTTGAGCAGGTCAACAGTATTTGATTTGTTATAGCCTTTGAGCAGCAGATGCCCGTCGTTGGTGATTTTATATTCCATATCCACATCGCCCACAATATCGCTGGTTTTTGTAGTGGATGCCTGTCCACCGGCATTATTATTTCCCGAAACGCCAAGATTACTTTGGATACTCAACCTGTCATTGAAGAGCTGTGTGCCCAAAGCAAACTCCACCTGTTGTGCGCTGATTTCATTGCCGGGCCGGTAATTTACGCCTATGTCAAACTTCTTACTTATCTGTGCAAGCCAGTTGTCGAGCTGGTTCGAAAGCAACTCAGACGAGGTACTGCCCAACCCGCTGTTTAAATCTGCTGTGGTGAGCCCTTTTGGATTGGTGAACCTGTTTAGAATAAGCAGCGAAAAAACCTGTTTGTTCATTTCCTCATCAGTATTGATTAGCCCGCTCACAAGGGTCTTGGTGCTCTCATCGCTCTTGGGCAGGTCAATGTTGAAAGAGATAGTGGGATTTAAAATTTTATCTTTCATGTTGAGCAAACAGTTCACAGGGATGCGTTTTTTATACTGTGCCGTTGTGTCGCCAATGGCGGCTGTCAGGTCGTACAATGCAGCTTTCACCGGATAAATAGCTGTAATGTCTGCTATACCTTCATAAGGGTCGCCATTCCATGAAATGGATGATCCTTTTTCAATAAGGAACTTTTTGTTGATCACGTTTTGCAGGGTGAACAGGTAATCGCCCTCATCAATGATGTAGTCGCCATACATACTGAAATCGCCAAGTGTGGAAATTTCCAACTGTATGTTGCCGCTACCTTTGGCTTTGATAATATCGCCGGTTTTTGAATCAAGAATGATCTGGATAGCCGCATCAGGCGTGACAGAAAGATTAAAATCAAGTTCTATTCCAGACAGATCGGTATATACCAAAGAGGCTCTGTGAACGGGAGTTTTGCTATTTACAAAACGGATGTAATTGTTGGCTGTAATATCCGATTCACTTGAAATAGGAATGGAAATGCTCGTGTTTTTGTTGGTCTGTGCAGCAATATTAATTTTGATATTATTGACATCGCCCGAAATTTTCAGCAATCCCGTAACGAAAGCCTTGCCGTAAAACATGCTGTTTTGCGCCTCGTCGGTGTTTAGACAGCGGAAATCATACACGTGAAAATTGAGATCAAGTTTGATGTCTTTAAAATTCCTGTGCGAAATACTCCCGTCAAGTATTGCCGAATCGTTGCGGTCGTCTTTGATCAGAATATGGTTGAACGCAAAAGCGTTTTTGTTCACTCTGATGGAATCGGTAAAATGATAATTTTCGTTCAGGTAATCAATTTTCAGATTTTTCACCATCACATACAAACCTCCTGTAAGTTCAGGTTCTTTGGGCGTTCCCCGCAATTTCAGCTTGCCTGACGCAAGGCCTGAAAGATTGGATGAAAAACTCGAGATAAATCTTTCGAGTAGTTTTAATTTGAAATTTGTCATGCTCACATCCAGGTCAAAGTTGTCCTTTTTCTTTTCAGGATAATAACTTCCGGCCACTGCTATAGGAATATTTGAACCAATATTTCCTTCGTAAATGATCTGCGCATTAATTGTTGCCGTTTTGGATTGATCATCCCATGATGAAACAAGTGAGGCTTTGCCGAGTTTTTCACCGTTGACGAATAAATTGTTCAGGGTAATATCAGCGACAACATTCGGCGATTTGTAAATGTTCGAAACCTCCACAGACCCGTTGAGGAATCCGTCAATATCAAATCCTGAAAGCGAAGTGAACATTTTTACATCGCCAACATTAAAATCTTTAAAACCCAGGTGTAGCTTATCGGTCGGGTCGTTCGATATCTTACCGTTTATTTCTATCTGTTGTTTTTCCGTGAAGAAAATAAGTTTTTGAATAGCTATTGAAGAACTGTCAATCATAATGTCGTTGCCGCCATTGATGGTCCAGGCGGTATCGTTGATCACAACATCGGCTTTTGTAAATTTTATTTCCGTGCGTGGCCTGTTGACCATCGAAACAAATCCATCCACTTCGCCGCTGTTCTTTATCTCGTCTTTGTTGTTGTTCCATGTCAGCTTATAGTCAACGCTGTCATTGCGGGCTTCAGCCAAAAGGGTGATGTCGTTAATATCAAGGCTGTCATTTTCGATCAGCTTGGCGCAACCAATATTTAAACTGATGGTGTGTTGCTTTGTTCTTCCACTGACAAAAAAATCTTTGACACTTATTTTCTTGTACCTTGTCAATGCCGAGGTAATGTTCAGGTCCAGCAGACTCTGCCTTGTATTGTAGGTTCCGCTGATGATGGTATTGGCCGAAACTGAAAGGTCGGGCATTAATAATTTTGTCAGTGGTGTTGTGTTTTTCAGCTTGACATTGTATGTAAAATTCTCTTCGGGCAAAGTGTCCAGGTCCTTTTTGATCCATCTTCCATAAGACGGGAGGTAGTCTTTGATAAATTTAAGAACTGAAAGATTGAGATTTTTAAATAGAAAATTACCTGAAAAATCTGCATCAATATAATCCGATCTCAGCTTCATTGTTTTTTCACCATCAGCGCTGACAACATTGCTGAATGCGAGGTTGTCCAATGTGTATTTTTCTCCGCGATAAATGTACGAAGTATTGCTGGCTAGGATCAACCCCTGGATATTGTCAATGGTATTACCTCTGAAGTTGAGAGCAAGTTTAGTTGAAAAAGATGAAATTGAATCGCCATCCAGTTTGAAGAAATGAAGCTTTGTTGCCCTCAGATTTTCAATATTGGCTGTAACATTTATTACGGGAAGTTTATTGCTGAAATCAAGTTTTCCGTTCAGGTCAAGTTTTAAATTTTCATCATTGATGCTTAGAAATCCGCTGAATTTTTTCTTTGCAAGGTCGCCTTCAACATTGATGTTTTGATAGTGATAATTCCTTAAATAAATGGATGCGATAGTGCCTTTCACTTTGAGAACAGCGTTTTCAAAATCAAGCCCGGAGCCTGAAACATCTGCATTCATACTCACCGATCCTATCTGATCCTGCATGGAAAGAATGTTGCCAATATTGAAGTCTGAACTTGCAACTTTTCCAATGTACTCAATCTGTCCGCTGTTGTGGTTTTTGCGAAGAGTGAGATCGGTGGTGACACTTCCCTGTCCGGTTGTAAAATTACCGGAAGCAACAAAATCATTGTAGAAACCTGTAAACTCTCCTTTGAACCTTACACTGCCAAGCCTGATCAATTCCGGCGGGAGTTCAATGCGTCCGGCGCCGGAAGAAGTGGGAAGGGTGAAGGTTTCGAGATCATACTGGCTGGTGTAAAAATTCTTAACATTAAACTGGATGTAGGTGTCTTCAATTTTGGGCAATCCTGAAATGGAAAAGTCGCCAAGAAAATATGTTGAGGTACCATAAAGAAACCTGAAGTCTTTCCCTTTAAAATTGGACACTTTCCCTTTGATCTCGCCCGAAATATTGATCTTGTCATTCATGCCCTCTAAACTTTTTGAAAAATAGGCGAAGTCTCTTACATCAATTTTTGAAGGTTTAAATAAAACGTCAATTTTGACTTTATTGATGATGTCGTTAAAATCATCAAAGCTTTTCATTGCAAGACTGAAGTTGGCTGAAATGGAGCTGCCGGGTGTTTCGATGTGAAGATTCTTCATGTCAATTCCAAGCGGACTGATCTTTGTGATCGCTGAAAAACTCTTCAGGTAAAAACCACTCTTTTCTTTCATTGACAATGAACGGATGTCGGCATAGATATAGTCGTTGATAATTGCAAGGTTCACAATCTGTGTGTTGATGCCGCTTAGCTCAAGGTCATTGAAGTCGGTGATGCCTTTTTGCGGCACATTGTTCTGATCAATGAACTTGAAATTTGTGTTGATCAGCTTCACTGAACCAATATTTATTTTCCAGCTTTTACCGCTTTTTGTGGTGTCGTTTGATTTAAAATAGTCAACAATGAATTGAAAATTGAAAGTTTTTTCGTTCTTATATTTAATGATATTCAGGTTGAGATCTTTTAAAACAATATCGTTGATGCTGATCACATTTCTGTTCAGAAAAAGATCATTCAGATCGAGCACGATGGCTTTTGAATCAAGAAAGGTTTTGTGATGAAGATCCTTTACTTCTACATCTTCAAGAACAATATCTAAAAACATGGAGACATCCACTTTCCCGATGGTCACTTCGGTGTGCAATTTTTCTGATAAAACCGAAGCAGCTTTTTTTGCAATAATGGTTTGTACAAAACTAAATTGCAGCAGCAAATACAATGCTGCCGGCAGCGACAACACTGCCAGTAAAAAGTAAAGCCCTATTTTTCCTGTTTTTTTGATACCTTTGAAAATTATTTTTAAAAACTAAAAAAGCAAACGGGTATTTGGATAAAATGTTCAAAGTAAAACTAAAACTCAATTGCAAACTCTTTGAAGAATAAAAAAATTATAACAATGAATTGTTCAAAACCTCTAAGGTCTTTTAAACTTTATGAACTTTAAAAACTTTACAAACCTTATAAACCTTACAAACCTTCTAACTTTTTAATGAGCATTTTTATTTTAGGAATAGAATCATCCTGCGACGACACATCGGCAGCTGTGATCAATGAAACCCGTATCCTTTCAAATTTCACCGCTAACCAGGATGTGCACAAGACTTATGGAGGTGTTGTTCCTGAACTCGCCTCACGTGCCCATCAGCAAAACATCATTCCTGTAATCGAGCATGCTTTGAAACATGCAAAGATACGAAAAAACCAGCTCAATGCCGTTGCTTTTACCAATGGTCCCGGTCTTCTGGGTTCTTTGCTTGTTGGCGCTTCGTTTGCCAAAGCTTTTGCAATGGGCCTGAATATCCCTCTGCTAGAGGTTGACCATATACAGGCACACATTCTGGCGCATTTCATTCAGCCGGCAACCGGAGATAAAGATATCCCTGATTTTCCTTTTCTCTGCCTGCTCATTTCGGGAGGACACACACAAATTGTGATCGTCAAAGATCATTTTGATATGGAAGTCATCGGGCGCACCATTGATGATGCTGCCGGTGAAGCCTTCGACAAGTCAGCAAAGATACTCGGGTTGCCATACCCCGGCGGACCTTTGATTGATAAATATTCAAAACAAGGAGACCCGAAAAAGTTCCCTTTTCCGCATCCTTCCATCAAAGAACTTGATTTTAGTTTCAGCGGATTGAAGACATCCATACTCTATTTCCTGCGTGATAAAATGAAAGATGATCCGGGTTTTATTGAACAAAATAAATTCGATCTTTGCGCTTCTATTCAATCAACGATCGTTGACATACTGATGCACAAAGTTGAAAATGCAGTAAAGAAAACAGGCATCAAACAGGTTGCTATTGCTGGAGGTGTCTCAGCCAATTCAGGATTAAGAGAAGCCTTGTTGAACAAACAAAAAAGTGCTGGATGGAAAGTTTTTATTCCTGACTTTGAATACTGCACCGACAACGCGGCAATGATAGCCATCACGGGCTATTTTAAATTTCTTGATCATAATTTTTCCGATCAGAAATCATCACCTTATTCCAGAAATATTCGTTCGTGAAACAATGATCGGAAGTATAATTGATTCTTTCCTTTTTAATTTAAGGAAGATATATGCGGGATGATATCAAGGCGGAATAATAGATGCTAGTGAAATATTAATAGGGTAGACACAGCTTTTAAAATTGCTTATGCATTGACTCATTTTCGAATTGATTATGCTTTAAATTATCATCACCACTATTTCTAATGCAAAGTAATAGATCAACGCGCTATTTCATCATTTGTGGTTTTTGTTCGAATGTTATAACAGTTGAAATGCCTTTACTCTATCGGATTTTATAAATTCTGTGTGTTTATCCATGGATGAATATTTCTGTTTTCCTGATTGTTTTCCGTTTTGTGAAATGTTCTGAATCTCCGTATTCGTTGTACACAATTTCTTCGCCTATCATCTTCACCCTGTTTGCAAGGCAGTCAAGACATTCGTCAGCTTCTTCGTCAATACATGGTTTGTTTTCATAAAGAAGGTAATTGCTTTTATATTTGCCGGGTGTAAGGTTTGGCATCAGCACATTTGCACCGGCTTTCAGTCCGCGTTCTCTTCCCATTTTCATGATAGATTGAAGCGCTGTTGTTGATGCGATGTTGATAAAAGGCATCATGATTCGTAAAATCGCGATCATGCGAAGTGACAGGTTGAACCGTTCAGGGAGAGGCAGCAACATGTCGTTGTATTTGTATAAAGGCGTGTCAGCGTGTTCGAGATAAGGGCCCATGCCTACCATATCAATGCCCATTTTTTTTATGAATAAAAGATCGTCGGCAAGATATTCTGTTGTTTGAAAGGGCAATCCTATCATTACTCCTGTTCCGGTTTGGTAACCCGCTTTCTGAATGTTTTCAAGGCATTTCAAGCGTGTTTTATAATTGTGCAAATCATTAACGGGATGAATTTTTTTATAAAGCGTTTCATTGGAAGCTTCAATGCGAAGCAAATATCGTTGCGCCCCGGCATCGAACCATTCTTTGTATGTTTCGAATGATTGCTCTCCCAGTGAAAGTGTAATCCGGAATTCAGGGTTTGTTACTTCCTTAATTTTGGTTATCAGATCTGTTATTCTTTTCGTAAAACCGATATTGTTTTGCTCACCTGACTGCAGCACAATGCCTGTGAATTTGTTTTTTTGAGCGAAATCAACAACATTGATAATTTCTTCGTCGGAAATGGAATACCTGTTGACTTTTGTATTGCCGGCCCGGATGCCACAGTAGAAACAATTTTTTTTGCACTGATTTGAAAACTCTATAAGTCCCCTCAAATAATCTTTTTTCCCTACACAACTTTCCTTGACCGAATATGCTTTTTTAATCAGAGTGTCGTGATCTTCTTTGGTGGTAAGTGAAAGCAAGGAAATGATATCAGCCTTCGACAGTTCCTGTTTGGATAATATTTCACTTACGGTATTCATGAATTATTTTCATTAGTGTTCCGGTAAATTATTGCAATCGGTTTTTTTAATACTTATTAAACATGACTATCCGATAGATATCGCCCCGATGGGGCTTATTTTTGTCGTTTGAATTTTTACTACAAAGATTCCACCTCTATGAGGTTTTTAATCCTGCTTAAGCACTAATCACGTAGTGATTTAATCTTTGTAATTAACGGTTGCAGGAGGAAGCAAAAACAGCGTAGCTGTGACATCTTTCTTATTATAATCTCTTTCTGGTTTTTATATCGCAGCTACGCTGCTTCATTGCTCTCTTTACTTTTTGTTACAAAGATATTGCTCCTACGGAGCATTTTCCATCTTCACCTCCCAACATTTCAAAGTTTCTAAAAATTCTTACGATAACGATCTTCTTTGTTCCTGTGAATATCTATAAGAATTCTTCAACTTGACCAAAGGAGATAGGCAGTTAAAATATTTAATGGGATAGTCATGAATTATTTAATAAATGGTGCAACTGCTCTGTCAAAAATTCCATTGATATAAGCTATTGTCAGCCCGTAATTGCTGACAGGAACGCCTGCTTCAATGGCATCAGCCAACCGACTGAATATTTGTTTGCGTGTGATCATACATCCGCCGCACTGAATAATCAAAGCATAATCTGTAATGGGATTTTTTATTTCATTCAAGCCTGCAACAGTTTCAAATTCCAGTTTTTTCTTTGTGAATTCTTTCAACCAGCGTGGAATTTTATACCTGCCGATATCTTCACAACTTACCTGGTGGGTGCACGATTCAAGAATTAATATTTTGTCGCCATCTTTCAGCGTGGCAATTTTTAAAGTTCCATTGATGTATTCATGAAAAGGGCCACGCATATTGGCATAAGCAACACTAAAGCCGGTTAAGGGAATTTCAGGAGGAATGATTTTATTTACAAATCCGAATGCCTGGCTGTCGGTAATAACTAATTTTGGTTTGATTCCTGTCTTTTTCAGAAATAATTCAGCTTCCGTTTCCTTAACCACAACATTGATTGCATTGTTATCGAGAACATCGCGGATAGCCATTACCTGTGGCAGGATCATTCTTCCCTCGGGAGCTTCAGAATCAACAGGCGTGATGAGCATCACAATATCGCCTCGTTCAATGATGCCTTTTAATAAAGATGGGTTTTTATAAGCTGTTTCCGGTATCGTGTTCTTAAGCGCTTCGATGATCCCTTCAATATTTAATTTTGTTCGTGAACTAAATTCAACAACCATTGCGTTTGTGAATTGGTCAATAGTTTTTATTGTTGAATTCAATAAAGGCTCAATATCGGTTTTGTTGTGCACGATCAGATATGGAATATCTAATTTGATGAATTTCTGAATAAGCATTTTTTCATAATCACCGAAAATGTTATTTGCTATAAGCAGGATGGCACAATCAATTAGCTTAATAACTTCCAGTGTTTTTGCAATTCTTTTTTCGCCGAGTTCCCCGCTGTCGTCAATACCGGCGGTATCAATGATGATGGCAGGGCCGATACCGAATATCTCCATTGATTTTTTTACGGGGTCGGTGGTTGTTCCAGCAATTTCAGAAACTATAGCAATATCAAGCTTTGTGAGAGCATTGATGAATGAACTTTTGCCGAAATTTCTACGGCCAAAAATTCCAATGTGCGGTTTGTTATCTCTTCCTTTTGACATAATTTTATTGTTTGAATTCATTTACAAATACAAATCTCTTTCTCCCTGTTTAATTTTTACAAGCCTTTTTATGACTTCTTCTTGCAACGATTTATCAACAGTGGTAATATTTTTCAATATCAACTTCCATCCTTTTTCTTTTACGTTTTCTGATGCATAATCCATCAGGTATTCTGCAAGTGTGAGGAGTGCATTGGGCGTACAATATTTTTTGATAAACCCGGGAACTGAAAATTCCATGAAATGCTGACCTGTTCTGCCTTTTCTGTAGCATGATGTGCAGAAAGAGGGGAGATAACCTTTGTCAATAAGTTCTTCCATGACTTCTGCCAGGGAGCGATCATCGTTAATTTTGAATTGTTCCCGTCGCAGGTTTTGTTTTTCAGAATCGGGTTTTGCATAGGCTCCGATTTCAATTTTTGTTCCTGCATCTATTTGCGAGCAGCCGAATTCAAGAACTTCTTTCCTGATATTTTCAGGTTCCCTTGCAGTAAGAATTAAGCCGGTATAAGGCACAGCAAGACGAAGGATAGAGATTATCCGGACAAATTCTTCATCGCTGACTTTGTAAGGAAATGAATTATCCATCACGGAAGCGTCCTGTATCCTGGGAAAAGAGATTGTATGCGGACCTACATTGAAACATGCTTCAAGATGGTTGACATGACGGACAAGAGATAATAATTCAAATTTCCAGTCGTACAAACCAAAAAGAACACCAATACCCACATCATCAATTCCGGCTATCTGGGCTTTATCCAAAGAAGTAAGCCTGTTTTCGAAATCAGCTTTTTTCCCACCCAGATGATATTTCCCATAAGTTTCTTTATGATAAGTTTCCTGGAAGATCTGGTATGTGCCGATGCCTGAATCTTTGACTTTTTTAAATCCTTCAACTTCGAGAGGGGCTGCGTTGATATTTACACGGCGGATTTCTCCATTCTTTTCTTTCACCTTATAAACCGTTCTGACACATTCGGCAATATAGTCAGGTGAATATTTTTCATGCTCACCAAACACAAGAATCAGTCTCTTCTGCCCTGTGTTTTCAAGCGCTTTGACATTGTTTACCAATTCTTCATTATCGAGTGTGTGGCGAATCTCTTCCTTGTTTGAAGCACGAAACCCGCAGTATGAACAGTTGTTACGACAGAGGTTTCCGACGTACAATGGCGCAAACAAAACTATACGATTGCCATAAACTTCTTTTTTTAATTTTCTGGCTCCTTCTTTTATTTCGTCAATCAGCCGCGAATCTTCAGAATTGATAAGTATGGCCGTTTCCCTGAGGCTGAGTCTTTCTTTAGAAAGCGCTTTGGTAATAATCTTGCTTACTTCTCCCGGTTCCGGAATGATCTTTAACAGATCTTCAATTTCTTTATTGTCAATGTATGGCTTTAAAGGAATGTCTTCGATTGCATATTTTTGCGGTACGAATTTCATAATCCTGTTTTTTATTTTATTTCAATATCTCGGCAATGTTATTGTAAACGTGCTTCCTTTTCCGGAATTACTGGAAACGTCAATGTTCCCGTTATAGATTTCAACTATCTTTTTGACAATTGATAACCCAAGCCCGGTTCCGACAATGTCTTTTGTGCTTAAGTTTTTTATTCTTACAAATTCGTGGAAAAGCTTGGTAATATCATCTGCTGACATGCCAATGCCGGTGTCTTCAATAATTATATTCACCGCATTCCCCAGATCTTTGATGATGATGTATATCTGCCCGTTTTCCTTGTTGTATTTAACTGCATTTGAGATCAGGTTATTGAAAATTATCTCCATTTCCTGTCTGTCAGCTTTCATGAGGATACTTTCAGGAGCATCAAGGTAGATTTTTATGTTCTTCTGTTTTGCCAGTGGTTCAAAAGTATCAATGGCAAATTTTGACACGTCAAATAAGTCCACTTCCTGCAAATGCCTGTTGTTTTGGCCGGATTCTATCCTTGTCAGATCAAGCATGTCGGATATCAGACTGCGCATGCCTTTCATTCGTAACAGAGAGCGCTCAATCATCTGATCATAATCTTCCAGTTTATCACCTGCCTGTCTTTCACGCATCATATTCATGTAGCCTTCTACAGCATTGATAGGAGATTTCAGTTCATGAGAAAGAACGGAGAGGAACTGGTGACGCAGTTCCTTGTCATTCTCCGTCATTTTTTTTGTCATCCGTTTCAGGTAAAGATGCTTGGTGATGCTCTCCATGGCAGCTTTTAATTCCTGAGGCACGAAAGGCTTAGGAACAAAGTTATAAGCACCGTTTTTTGTAGCAGTGACAGCAAGTTCCAGGGATGCATAGGACGTGATCATCATGACCTGAATATCGTATTTGTTTTTACTGACGTATTCCAAAACATCTATTCCAAGTATTCCCGGAAGTTTGTTGTCGAGCAACATGATGTCCGTTTTATTTTCCTGTATAAAACTTATTGCCTCTTCTCCTGTTGCCGCTTCATGAATGTCGAATCCAAAATCTTCTTCCATGAAAGGGAATCCCACGGTGTAATTTCTCAGTATCCTGCATATCCCGGAACGTATCCCCGGCTCGTCGTCAACCACTAACACTAGTAACTTTTCCATGACTTTTGTTTTTTATTACTTCATTAAACTGTTTATTTCTTTTTGAAGCTGATCGGGTCGCAAACTCTTGTCAATATATCTGTCAGCCTTTATCCATGAGCGTTCACCAGGACTGTTGAGACCAAATACCAATCCTGTTTCTGCTGTAACAGCAGTGGCAATAATAACCGGAACATCAGGATATAATTTTTTGAGCTTATGACTGAGGATAAAACCACTGTCCTTGTTTTCCATCATAAGATCGAATATAGCAAGGTCGGGTTTGAAAAGAGTTAACTGTTCTTCTGCTTCTTTCTGGCTTGTGACTGCATGAACTTCAAAACCCATAAGTTTTGTGTTGACTTCCATGAAAGTTAAAAAATCGGGATCATCATCTGCAATCAGTACTTTTTTATTATTTGTTTTCATAACAATGAAATTTTTAATTGGTTTTATTTTTTGGTAATACAATAGTGAATGTAGTGCCGGTTGGTCCTTTTGTAGGATCGTTATTTGAATTAACTAAAAGGTCTCCTTTGTGCATTTTCACAATGCCGTAAACTGTTGGCAGGCCAAGACCGGTGCCTTTTCCGACAGCTTTTGTTGTGAAGAAAGGTGTGAAAAGCTTGTCCATATTTTCTTTCGGGATTCCTGTTCCTGAATCTTTAATACTGATATGGATTTTTTCATCTGATTCTTCAAGGTGTATTTCAATTTGTCCTCCTTCCTGCATTGATTCCATTGCATTTTTGATAAGATTTGTGATAGCCTGAACCATTTGTTCCTTATCAAGCAGCAAGCTGGTTAGAGTAAGGTTCTTTGTTACATTGATCTTTATGTTAGCAGGAATGATTAAAGAACTCAGGCAATCATTAATAAGCGAGTCAATGCCTGTCATCTCATAACGCACCTGGTTTGTTCTTGCAAAATTCAGCAGACCACTTACAATTGATTTGCATCTTTCTGCCTGATGAGTGATGAGTTCGAGATCCTGCCTTATTTGAGAATCAGGAGGACATTCTTCAAGTAAAATATTGCTATACATAATAACCACACCAAGCGGGTTATTTAATTCATGTGCAATACCTGCCGATAACTGACCCATGTGAGCAAGTTTTTCTGATTGCCTGAGAGCAAGCTGAACATTGGCAAGTTTGTCATTAGAAAGCGCCAGTTCTGAATTGTATTTATGAAGTTTTTCAATCGTGAAAGGCAAACACATTTCCTGTTCTGCAATTCCTTTGTAGATTGCTATTGCATGTTCTTCACAAGTGTCATATCCGCATGCACCGCAATTCAGGTGATCACTTTTACTTTCTTTCCCGAGAAACTTAAGGATTCTTGTGATTTCGTCATCTGTTGCAAAAAGAATACGCTGGTCATTTGCCTCGAAAGTTTTTGAAAGATCCAGGTTTTTGAAACGTTCTATGTTTTCCTGCCAGCTTTGCAAATTGAAGTTCTCCATTTTTTCGTTTGCATATTTTTTTATGCAAGCGATTTGGGTGTAGGTTTTTCCCGATGGGGTCATGCCTACACCTTTAATACAGCCATTGCAACAGAGCAGTTCAAGTAAATCTGATTTGGATAAACCCGACTCCGCTTCTTTAATTGCTTCAACAAAATTTAACCTCCCGTCAGCAACAATATTGTTGCTTTTCAAAATGTCATCTTCCGATTCAAGGTTGTAAAGCAATCCCCTGCTTACCGGAAATACTGCACCTTTACCACCCAGTGGTTCGTCAAATTCGCAGGGTGTGGTATTCTCAGGAGAGATATTTAATTTGAGAAACAATTCACGTAATTCGCGAAATGTAATTACCTCGCATATCTCAACATCCTCAGATTTCTTTGCAATACATGGACCTATAAAAACAATTTTTGTTTCTTTTCCGTAAAGTTCATGCAACACTTTTGCTGTAGCTCCCATCGGAGAAACAATAGGGATGAGATTTTTTACGATATCAGGATTGTATTTTTCAATGTAGGTAACTATTGCAGGGCAATCGGATGAAATATAATTCTGAAGTTTATTATCGCGAAGTATCTCTTTATATTTTAAGGCAACAAGGTCTGCCCCAAAAGCCACTTCATGCACTTTTGAAAACCCTATTGCTTTTATCATTCCAACAAAAGTTTTGTGATTTACAAATTCGCTGAATTCAGCCGGGAAACTTGGAGCAATACAAGCGACAACATTATTGTCAGTTTTTAGCATGTCAAGCACATTGTCCATGACCTTGTAATATTGTTTGGCATCCTGGCTGCATACCTTTACACAATTACCACAGCCAATACAGCGACTTGCTATAACTTCAGCCTGACCATTGACGATCTTTATTGCTTTTGCAGGACACTCTCTTACGCAAGTGTAGCATATCCTGCAACGCTCTTTTATCGTATAAACCAGTGGTAATATGTTTTCTTTTGTTGTCATTATTATTTTAATACTTCACGTTTCGAATAATTGGTATGCAGGTATTCATGGCTTGTTTCACCCAGAGGCTTTCCAAGGAATTTATTGTATAATTCCATGACCTGTGGATTGAGATGTGAAACATTGATGCTTTCTCTTTCATCAATATCGTGCAACCTTTTACCTCTTGCAATGATAGCGTCCGTATTGGCGCCAATGTGTTGACCACCCCCTGCAATACAACCTCCCTTGCAGGTCATGACCTCTATAAAATGAATGTTGCTTTTGCCGGAGGCAATTATTTCCATCAATGGTAATGCATATCCGAGTCCGTTCACAACAGCAACATTAAGTTCCATATCGCCAACTTTCACTTTGGTTTCTTTTATACCCTGGAAACCCCTTAATTGAGCAAATCTATGCTCATTGAGTTCTTTGCCAGTTATCACAAAATGTGCGGTCCTGAGTGCTGCTTCCATAACACCTCCGCTCACTCCGAATATCTTTCCGGCTGAAGTCCTTGTTCCAAGTGGTGAGTCAGCAGGTTCCGGTTGAAGTTTATTTATGTCTATACCGAATATCCTGATAAGTTTTGCTAGTTCACGAGTAGTTAAAACAGCATTGACATCGGCCATTCCGTTTGTTGACATTTCTTCGCGCTGTGCTTCGAATTTCTTGGCAGTGCACGGCATGACAGCTACAGAATATATTTTCGCGGGGTCTGTTTTTTCAACTTTGGAATAATAATTTTTAATTATACTCCCCATCATTTGTTGCGGCGATTTACAGGTTGAAAGATTTGGAAGCATGGCAGGCCAGAATTCTTCCACATATTTTACCCATGAAGGGCAACAGCTTGTGAACATTGGTAGCGGCTTTTTATCCTCAATCCGGTGTAACAATTCCGAAGCTTCTTCCATTATAGTAAGATCTGCTGCGAAACTGGTATCAAAAACTCTGTTAAACCCGATTTTTCTGAGAGCTGCATTCATGATACCGTTAATATCCCTTCCGGCTTCAAGTCCAAACTCTTCAGCAAGAGAAACGCTGATAGCAGGAGCATATTGAACAATTACCTGCATTTCGGGGTTGCTGATTGCTTCTATCACCTGGTTTAAATGCGATTTTTCAGAGATTGCACCTGTAGGGCAAACCATCAGACATTGTCCACAGTTCACACATGAAGATGTGTTGAGACCTTTGTTGAATGAAGTTCCAACAATTGTCTTGCTTCCCCTGAAACTAAAATCAATTGCTGACACTCCGATGATTTCTTCACACTCCCTTATGCAACGTCCGCAAAGGATGCATTTATCCGGATCCCTGGTGAGACTTAATCCTGAGATATCAAGACTATAATTGTTCTTTTTGCCAATGATCCTTCGTTGTCTTACATCCAGTTCTTCTGATAAACTCTGTAGTTCACAGTTTTTGTTTCTTGAACAGAAAAGACAATCATCAGGATGGTTTGATAACAAAAGTTCAACGATCGTTTTGCGTGCGTTGATAACCCTTGGAGAATGCGTAAGAATACTCATTCCTTCTTCAACAGGGTAGGAACATGAAGTGATGAGTTTACCACTGCCTTCAATTTCAACCAGGCACATCCTGCATGCACCACTTGGTAACATTTCTTTCATGTGGCAAAGCGTGGGTATCTTAATTCCGTTGCGCTCAAGAGTGTCAAGGATGTATTCGCCTTTTTCGGCTGTTACCGGCTTTTTGTTTATTGTTATATTGAGACTCATAGTTTTATTTATTAGAAGTTATTTGATCAATAAGAGGATATAGCATTAAAATTACATGCCTCAGCACATGCACCGCAGCCTATACATTTATCTTCTACGACATAATGTGCGGTTTTTTTTGCCCCAATGATGGCTAAAGCGGGACATTTTTTTATGCAAACCATGCATCCGGTGCATTTCTCAGCATCAATAGAAAATTTACGAAGCTCTGTGCAAATTTTGGCGTCACAGATTCTTTCATAAATGTGAGTTTCGTATTCATTCCTGAACCACTTGATAGTGCTGAGCACAGGATTTGGAGCAGATTGTCCAAGGCCACAAAGAGATGTTTCCCTGATAACTCTTCCTAAATTTTCCAGTTGTATTACTCCCTGGAAACGCTCCAGCGCTTCGCGGTTATCTTCTGATGATGGTTTGTGGGTAATGTTTTCCAAAATTTCCAGCATACGTTTTGTTCCTTCTCTGCAGGGGATACATTTTCCGCAACTTTCTCTCTGGATAAAATCCATGAAAAATTTTGCAACGTCCACCATACAGGTATCTTCATCCATTACGACCAGTCCACCGGAACCCATCATAGCATCTGCTTTCTTCAGTGAATCATAATCTACCTGGATATCCAGATTCTCTTCAGTTATGCATCCACCGGAAGGCCCACCTATTTGAACAGCTTTAAATTTTTTATCATTCCTGATACCACCGGCAATATTGAAAATAATTTCCCTGATGGTTGTTCCCATTGGTATTTCAACAAGACCGGTTTTTGATACTTTTCCGGAAAGAGCAAATACCTTTGTTCCTTTGCTGTTTTTTGTTCCTATTGAACTAAACCATTTTGCACCATTCGCAATAATAGCCGGTACATTTGAAAAAGTTTCAACATTATTAATTACTGTTGGCATGTGGAATAATCCGTCAGTAGCAGGGTAAGGAGGTCTTGGCCTTGGCATGCCCCGTTTACCTTCAATACTGTTGATAAGTGCAGTTTCTTCACCACAAACAAATGCTCCTGCTCCTTTTTTGATTTTGATGTCAAAATCAAAACCTGTATTCAATATGTTTTTCCCAAGGATTCCATATTCGCGTGCATCTTTCAATGCTATTTTCAACCGTTCAATTGCTAAAGGGTATTCAGCACGAATATATACATAGCCGCAATTAGCGCCCATGGCATAACCACCGATGATCATTCCCTCAATCACACTGTGAGGATCGCCTTCAATTACCGCTCTATCCATAAAGGCTCCGGGATCTCCTTCGTCTGCGTTGCAGATAATATATTTAGGCGTACGCCTCTCGTAAAGAGCAAGTGTCCATTTTTTCCCGGTTGGAAAACCACCACCACCTCTTCCACGAAGTCCACTTAATTCAATAATGTTACAAACCTGTATAGGCGTGTTTTCTTTTATAGTTTTACAAACATTTGCATATCCTCCGTTAGCGATATATTCTTCAATACTATAAGGATTTATGATGCCACAGTTTTTAAGAACTATTCTTTTTTGTGGAGCAAAGAACGGATGCTCATCAATGTATTTCACACCTTTCCATTCTTTCGAATTTACTGAATGATACTGACCTATAATACCGTCAGAGGGAATCAGATTATTTAATAAGTTTTCAACTTTATCAAAAGTGATATTCTCGAAAGAGACACGGTTCATTCCGGGTAACATAATATCAACTATAGGTTCTGATGTACAAAGACCAATGCAACCTGTTTCTATGATATCAGCATCCAGATTATTCTTGTCGCAATATTTGCGTATCGCTTCAATCGTTTCTCCGGCTCCTGCACCAAGCCCGCATGTCCCGGCTCCAACGAATATCACTATTTGTGAATGATTTTCACGCCTGTAATATGCTAACAATTCGTTAACTTTCTGTTGGGATTCTTTGTCGGTTTTTCCTTTAAGAAAATTTACAATCAAATCCTGTTTGTTTTTTTCGCTTACTGTTTTCATGATTATTTTTCTTTATTTCTGAAACTTTCAATGATTTCTGTTAAAGAGTCTATGGTAACCTTTGCAAAGAATTGTCCGTTGATGCTTATAACAGGTGCTAAACCACATGCACCGATGCAAGCCACAATCTCAATACTGAAAAGCCCATCACGTGTTGTTTGTCCTGCTTTTATTTTTAGTTTCTTTTCAATTTCTTTAAGTACTGTTGATGATCCAAGCACATGACATGCGGTACCTCTGCATACCTGTATATGGAATTTACCATTGGGTTGAAAGCGAAATTGATTGTAAAAAGTAGCAACGCCATATATTTTGCTTGTGGGAAGATGTAATATATTCCCAACTTTTACAATAGAATTTTCCGATAGAAATCCTTCGCTCTCCTGGATGTCCTGAAGCATGGGGATAAGGCTATCCCTTTTTGCTCCTTGATATTCCTGTAATATTAATTCTAGTTTATCCATTGTGTATTTTTTTGTTAGTTACCAAACATATTTTAATTTTTAAAAATGCAATATCCTGTATTTCTTTTATTGAATGGATACTTCTTTGGTCCTTTTATCCAGGATCCTGTTGATTTCCGGAATGAGTTTATTTACATCAATTGGTTTGCTTAAAAAACCATCAACGGGAAACCAGATAGATTTGCCATTTTCAGACAAATAATCAATACCGGCATTTCCAGAAACAACGTCTTTAACCAGGAGGACATACAATTCTTTAAAGCCTGGGTTTTTTCTAAACTCTCTTGCCATATCCTGAACCGATGGATTTGTTGTGACAAGAATTTCAATTGAAGTTTGCATTAAGACAGGAATGTTTCTTAGTGTCGGGTCATCATTGATTTCTTTTGCCATTTCAAAACCTTCGTAATGTGTACTCATCATTACATCTAGTATTGCAAGGTCAGGTTTTTCTTCACGAAGCTTCTGCATGCCTTCCAGTTTATTGCTCGCTGTTACTACATTATAGCCGTTTCTGCTTAATATAGTTTGTAGAACAGTGATGATATCCATATCATCATCTACTAATAAAATCTTTGTTGTTTTCATAATGGTAAATTTTAAGTTATTTTTATATTGATTTATATGAATTGGGAAAAATGTTTGTCCATCAATTACAATATCTATAGCTCTTTCGAGTTCTTTCCGTGAAGTGTTTTTTTGCAGGAAGCAATTCACCCCTGAGTTAATAATTGATGCCAGATAATTCAGATCATTAAAAGCCGTGATAGCTATAACCTTTATACAAGTGAAATTGCTTGTAATAGTTTTGCATAATTTAATTCCATCGGTTCCCAGCATTTCTGTATCAAGTAAAATAAGGTCGGGATTTAAATGCAAAAGAATTTCCATTAGTTCATTTCCATTTGCAGCCTCACCTACAATTTCCACCCGGCTTAATTTGGAAAGAGCCATCTTTAACCCTTCTCTGTATATCTGGTGGCCATCTGCTACTATCGTTTTTATTTTTGTTTGCATATCCTTTGGAATTCGATGCAAAATTATATAGGCGTAGCCACCTGATTAAGGTAGTTTTGTAGGGAAATTCTATGTAATTTTAAGTAAGAAAGGAAAGAGGTAACCGGTAGTTTCAGGAAATGAAAATTGCCTAAAAGTATTGGTTTTGAATCTTGGCTATAAGTTAACCAATTTGTTTTTAATCACATAAGCTAAAAGCTGAATGGTGCTTTTGCAGCCTGTTTTTGAAAGAAGATTTGATTTGTGGCCAACTACGGTTCTTTCACTTATGTAGAGTTTATCTGCGATTTCTTTGTTGCTAAGCCCCTCGAGAGACAACTGAACAATTTCAATTTCTCTTTGGGTAAGCTTTACTTCAGGAGTCTCTTGCTTTTCAGTCTGGGTTATCTTTTTTGTAAAATATTGAAATAGTTCTTCGGAGTAATAATTTTTGCCAGCCATTACTGATTGTAAAGCTTTGTCGAGAGTTTCTTTTTTTATGCTTTTTAACAGAAAACCTTTAACTCCTGCATTAAGCATACTTTCCACATATTCCTCGTCATTGAACATTGTCAATGCAATGATCTTGAGATCGGGGTATTGTTCCAGGGCTTTCCTTGTTGCTTCAATACCGTTCATTACCGGCATTTCAATATCCATCAATACGATATCAGGCATGTCCAATTCAAGTATGTCAAGGAATTCCTTACCATTGGTAACTTCCGCAATCACTCTGCCGTACTTCAAACGATTGATAAGCAGTTTGAGTCCACTCCTGAAAATCTCATGATCGTCAACGATCATTATTTTTATCTTGTCATCCATGCTGCTTACATTGTCATCTGCAAAATTAGCATTATTATTTTACCTCCACTTCCAGATTAAAATGAAAATTTGGCATTGTATTGCTGAAACTATAATTTGCATTAATTGTTTTCGATCTGCTGATAATGTTTTTTAACCCCATTCCGTTTTTGGAATCAAGGAGCTCTTCATTTACAATGCACCCAACACCATTGTCTTTATAATCCAGTATTATTTTGGAATTAGAAATGTCAAGAACAATTTCTGACATTGAAGCTGTTGAATGTTTTAACGTATTGTTAATTAATTCTTCCGTTATCCGGTACAATATCATCTCAATTGCAATATCAAGTTTGGCGATGCAATTCTTACAGGTGAATTCTATTTTTATCTTATCAGTAACGTTTATTTTTTTCACCAATGATTCTATAGCTTTTACAAGTCCATAATCCGTTATTACGGTTGGCATCAGGTTATCTGAAATAGTTCGGATATTCGACACTGCATCATCTAGCATTTCGTTAGTGAATTTAATAAGGTTTTCTTTTTCTTCACTAGAAATGTCATCACTGTATATTTCGTTCAGGTAGATCTTAATGGTATAAAGTAAAGGACCCAAACCGTCATGTATTTCTTTTGCAAACCTTTTCCTTTCGCGCTCTTCCGCTTCAATTACTGCGCTTAATATTTTTCTTTCAAATTCTCTTCTTTCAGTGATATCCCTTGCAATTGTAAAAATCACTTTTTCTCCTTTATACCTGATGGTCCTGCTGCTCATTTCCAGTGCAATATTTTTCTTGTCTTTGGAAACATGTTCGGATTCATAGACATGAGTACCATGTTTGATGATCTTATCAATATTCTCCCTGACCTGATTGACATATTTTGGAGGTTTGATATCGGCAAAATTCATTTTAAGCAATTCTTCACGGGTATAGCCAAGTTTTTTTGTAACTTCTTTGTTCACCTCCAGGAAATTTCCTTCAATATCGGCCAGAAATAACTCGTCACTGCTATTATTGAACAAAGTGCGAAACCTGATTTCAGATTCGTAACGTTCGTTTTCAGTCTTTTTTATGGAAGTTAGTATTCTGGTTAAATAGACCAGACTAATAATCATTATTACAGAAACAAAAATGTCTATCAGGGAGTTAAAATCGGCAATCTGGTATTGCTCGGGGCTTTGAAGATATAACACAAATTCAGACAAGCGCCTTAGCGCCATCAGTGTAAAACCAATGGAAATTAATATCCACGAAAGACGGCTTTGTGCAAGCCTGATCATTCGCAAGGCAAGCAGTATGGGGATAAACTGCAGTATGATGGATAGTATAAGCCAGATGTATGTAAACATAAAATCGTGTTTTTAGTGCGATGCGAATAAATTAAAAAACATTTTTCGAGAAAAATATTGAATAAATATCAGGGGTTGCCCATCAACAAAAGTCCAGTCTGAAAGCTTCAATTTCCTATCCCATATTACATGTTCTGCTTCTTCTGGCTTACAGCCTTTTGTTTCAATAACTTTGACCGTGCCTATGTCCTGGTTCTTTTGCTTTATTTACATGAAAATAAACCTGTCATAAGCAGCAGGGGAGAGCATCTTTCTCACAGGGTCGTAGTGCATGTACGCGATTTTCTTTTTGCCCTTGTATTTTAAATACACATACTCGTTCATGAAGTAATCGAAAATGTAATCAGCGTTGGTTACTCCGAAATCCTGGGCCATCTGGTAAACATCATCCTCAGTAATGTCCTTCCTCTTATAGAAGAATTTTATTTCACCTGACATGAAATCTCTCTTAAAATGCCCGTTTACGTCATCACTGATGCTTGTTGAGCTGAAAAGCATCCTTTTCTTATCCTGGTCACCATTGAGCTGTGAAACATCAAACCAGAGGTTGATGCTGGCAGAGTTCAGAACAAAATCCTGGTAGTAAACCTTGTCTTCAATTTCCTGAGCGGCTGTATCATTTTCAAAATACTCATCAAGTTCAATCTGTGTCAGGTTAAAGATATATGCTTTGCCGGTCATTTTCATGAAAACATTAAGGCTATCTTCTATATAAACGCTGAACTTGCTTTTTTTGATCTCATCTGACATCCCATTATAAACAAGCTCAGCAAAGGTTTTGTCTTTTATTTTTCCGAGAATTGTACTGTTGGCAAGGCTTACTGAATCCCTGACAGATTCAGGGAGGGAGTCAGCATTGATCTTGAGATTTTTCTTATAAAGGTTATCCGTTTTCAGCAAAAGTATCTTTATTGAGTCTTTTGACGAAATGAATTTCCTGCACAGGCTCACTTCAGGAGAGCATGAAGAGATTAGCAAAAGAGCAGCAAAGCAGCAAATAATTGCATAACTTTTCATCATGAATGTACGACTGACATCATGAAGGATATTCTGCAGTATGTTGGTGTTATTCTTCTGCAATTTTATTTTCCAGCAATTGTTTTCCGAACCTTTTTCCAAAATCAAGACATTTCTCAAAGTCTTTGTGATGCAGGGCGAATTTAACAGTGAAATCTTCTTCAAACATTTTAAATCTCAGGTTGGCGAGATTGTCATGAATGATCTTAAAACATTCGCCGCTCCATCCGTATGAGCCAAACACTGCAGCAAGTTTGCCTCTTTCACGGATTGGGTTTACCAATCCAAACAACTGGTAAATCTGCATGAGTGTATTCTTGTTGATAGTCGGTGATCCTACAAGCATTCCTGAACATTTAGAAAGATGTTCGGAGATAAGCAAAAATGGAGCATTTTCAATATCCACCACATTCACTTCAATTTCCCCGGCACTGCGTATTCCTTCTGCAATTTTCTCAGCAATGTTTCCTGTCATTTTATATGCCGACACATAAGGAATAAAAACTGTGGGATGATCATTGGTTGATAAATATTTTTTGGCGTATTCCTCTGAAAGATCAACATATTTTTTCCAGTTACTGCGAAGAATCGGTCCGTGCCCTGTGGCGATCATGGATATGTCAAGAGGTCTTATCTTATCAATAGCTTTAAGTATGAACTTGCTGTAAGGGCTAAGGATTGAGTCAAAATAATATTTGAAAGCATCATCAAAATTGCCTACCTGATCATCGAACATTGTCTGATCACAAAAGTGACTGCCAAAACTGTCGCAGGTGAACAACACTTTGTCCTCTTCAAGATAAGAGTAAATGGTATCCGGCCAATGCAGGTTTGCAGCTCCAATAAAACGAATAGTCTTGTTTCCGAGATCAAGGGTCTGCCCGTCTTTCACTACGATGTGTGGAAAATCATGACCCAGTTGATCGGTCATAAATCTGATCAGACTACCACTGCCAACCACTTTTGCTTTGGGCGCTAATTGTAATAAATTCCCAAGATTGCCTGAATGATCAGGTTCGGAATGGTTCAGGATGATGTAATCAATTTCTTCAGGGTTTACAACTCTTTTGACTTTGTCAATGTAAGTTTCCCAAAATTTGGATTTGGTAACTTCAATAATGGCTTTCTTTTGAGCATTGATAAAATAGGAATTGTACGTGGTTCCGTATTTTGTTTCCATGATAATATCAAAAACTCTGAGATCCGGATCCAGCACACCTATCCATTTTACATCAGGAGTAAGGTCCAGTATTTTATTATCATTCATTTTAAGAAAGTTTGTTTTTCGTAATTGTTAAAGATAGTAATTTATTAACGTTTGTGAATTTTTCAACGAATTCCTTTGTCCCCCATTCATTTTAATAATAGTCAGAATAATTTCATCTGAACATCATCATCGGGGTCTCTTTTTGAAATGGGTTTCTTTGGCCTGGATACCGGTGTTTGCTTAGTTTTTGGTTCAGGTAAAATTTCCGGAGGTTCGGGTTCTTCAGTTTCTGCCACCTTATCCTGCTTTTTGGATTTCTTAGTGGGTTTTGGCAATTCTTCTATTTCAAGCTCAATAACATTTTCTTCGGCTTCATCCTGAATTTCTTCAGAATCGGTCAAATCATCTTCAATGTCATTTTCCGTCTCATCTTCCAATTCTGGTTCGGGTTCCGGTTCATCATAAGGGAGAAGCTCAAGAGGGATGATTTTCTCTACAAGATGATCTGAAAGTCTTTTTCCTTTGGCCTTGAAACTTTTTATTCCTATGAAATCAGCAAGAAGAATTTCTTCGTTGGGGCGCTGTTTATTTTTAACAGGTGTAAATTCAATTTCAATCCGGGGCAGATGATCAATGAATATCTGCACAAGTTTCGATTCAGGATGTTCACCAATGAAGTTAGCTTTCCTTGTGGATTTGTCCAGAATGAATCTTTTTGCATAATACATCTGCAACTCTGCATCCCAATAAATGGCAGTGATAATTCTTTTGGGATTGAATTTTTCAATGAGCAAAAGGTCTTCATCAAAATGCGTAGCCATATCATATCCCAGCAACTTGAATTCACCGGAAGCCATGATCGTAAGAATTTTATCATCGCCGCCAAAAGAACCTAAACATTTGCCTCTTTTTTCAGTATTCAGTCGCATGACAGTATCATCAAACCAGATATCCAGATCTCCCAGTGTTGAAACACCTTCTCCTTTTAATACAATTTTACGTATGGCATGACGTGTTAGAATATTGCCAATTGATCCTCTTCCTTTGATGGCAAGCGTACTGAAATCCAAATCAAATGACAACTTCTTGAGTTTGGGTTTTGGCCTGAGATAAACACTTACCACTTCTGCTTCACCATTTGGGTTCACAGTAAAGTAAAGCACTTTCGATCCTTTGGTTCCTTTTGTCAGTGTGTATTCTTTGTCACGTGTGACGCCGGTAACTGCAAAACGCTTCATCATGATATTGCCACGAAGTCCATCCTGGTAGATCATGTTGTAAATGGTGCGGTCATCATTTTTAAAGAATACGCTGATATGGATAATATCTGTTCCGACAAAGATTTTATCAGTGATCTTTGTAATGATAAATGTGCCGTCGCCTCTGAAAACAATGATGTCATCAATGTCAGAACAATCACAGACAAATTCATCCTTTTTCAAACCTGATCCTGCGAAACCCTCTTCTCTGTTGACATAGAGTTTCTGGTTGGTGGCTACGACCCTTACAGCTTCTATGGTATCAAAGTTTCTAATCTCTGTTTTACGTTCCCTGCCTTCGCCGTATTTTTCCTTTATCCTGTTGAAGTATGCAATAGCATATTCAATAAGGTTGTCAAGGTGATGCTCAACTTCCTTTATCTCGGATTCGATCTTACTGATAATATCATTTGCTTTCAGTGAGTCGAATTTGGAAATTCTCTTGATTTTAATGTCTGTCAGCTTTACAATATCTTCCTTAGTGATCGGTCTGTAGAATAATTTTTTGTAAGGGTCCAGTCCTTTGTCTATCGCTTTCAGGACAGCTTCCCATGTCTTACATTCTTCAATATCGCGGTAAATGCGTTTTTCAATGAATATCTTTTCAAGACTTGAAAACATGTGGTCTTCCATCAGCTCCTGCATCCTGATCTCCAGTTCCAGCTTCAGCAAATGAACAGTGTTGTCCGTACAATTGTCGAGTATTTCTTTTACTGTGAGAAAGCGTGGTCTGTCGTTTTCAATGACGCAGGCATTGGGTGATATGGAAATTTCACAATCAGTGAAAGCATACAAAGCATCTATGGTCTGATCGGGCGAAACACCGGGAGCAAGATATACGAAGATCTCCACAATTTCGGCAGTGTTGTCTTCTATTTTTTTGATCTTGATCTTTCCTTTGTCATTGGCAACAATGATTGAATCAATCAGGCTTGTTGTGGTTGTGCTGAAAGGAATATCATTTATTACGAGTGTTCTTTTATCAAACTGGCTGATTTTTGCCCGTATGCGAACTTTCCCTCCTCTAAGACCATCGTTATATCTTGAAACATCTATCAGTCCTCCTGTAGGAAAATCCGGGTAGAGATCGGTTTCAATACCATTCAGAAGATTGATGGATGCATCAATCAGTTCAATAAAATTATGAGGAAGAATTTTCGAAGCAAGTCCCACGGCAATACCTTCCACACCCTGATGAAGCAGTAATGGGAATTTGACAGGAAGGTTGATGGGTTCTTTATTTCTGCCATCGTAAGATGATTTAAAACGCGTTGTTTTAGGATTGAATACGGTTTCAAGAGCAAACTTTGATAATCGTGCTTCAATATACCTGGATGCTGCAGCCGAATCGCCGGTAAAGATATTTCCCCAGTTTCCCTGGCAGTCAATCAGCAGGTCTTTCTGTCCCATCTGAACGAGTGCGTCTCCAATAGAAGCGTCACCATGAGGATGGTATTTCATAGTATGGCCGATGATGTTGGCAACCTTATTGTAGCGCCCGTCATCCAGCTCTTTCATGGCATGAAGTATCCTGCGATGTACCGGTTTCAGTCCATCGAAAAGATCAGGCACAGCACGCTCAAGGATGACATAAGAGGCATAATCAAGAAACCAACTCTCATACATGCCTGAAAGCTGAACAGTTTGCTTGAGTTCGCTCAGCTCACCTTTTTCGCCATTATCTCCATTCTCGCCACTATCTCCGATCACCTGATCATCTATGATCTCGTCGTCTGCCATTTTACCCTTACTTCTTACACTGATTCGTGCAAAGATAGATAAAAATCAAAATGACATTATTAAAGTAGAGCAAGAGTTTGAACAATTTGTTAACAGGTTGCTGTGAATGAAATTTTATTTTCTAACTTGCTAATTTTTGATTGAATAATGGATATATTTGCTTGTTTTTTAATCTGAAAAATGTTACGGAAAATTATTAATAACAAAACATACCTGTTCTGGCTTGCCCTTCTTTTGATCGTTGTCAAGTTAGCTCTCCTGCCATTTGCACAGGTGAACGATGCCGATGCTGTTTCACGTACATTTCTTGCAGTAGCATGGAAAGAAAACCCTGTGTGGATCATCAGCAATGTATGGGCTCCTTTTTATTTTTATATGAATGGCTTTTTCCTGAGCTTTGTTGATAGTTACCTTTATACAATACCTGTTGTCAATATCTTCTTTTCTGCATTTATGCTCATCCCTTTTTATTATTTTGTCAAAAGAGAATTCAATAGCAAAGGTGCGATATACACAACATTTTTTCTCGCTATAAGTCCTGTCCTGTTCCGCATCAGTTTTATGGCTCTCTCTGAAATTCCATATTTGTTTTTCCTGGTACTTACATTAAACCTGATCTCGAAAGGAAGCAGGCAAAATTCAAAAATTTTAATAACATTGGCAGGATTGAGCATCACCATTGCTTCCGGATTCAGGTACGAATCATGGATCATCACTTTCTTCCTTTTTGCTGCATTGCTTTTAAAAAGGAAATGGAAAGAAGGTCTTTTGTTTGGTATGGTGGCTTCCGTTTTTCCTGTGCTCTGGCTTTTCACTTGCTGGCACACTACAGGCGATCCTCTGATAAGTTTTAAATGGGCTAAGGAAGCCTATGTCAACAATGGCTTTTCAGGAATGGAGTCGTTGCTCCGAAGGTTTTGGTTCTTCCCTTTTTCATGGTATATTGCATTGGGACCTGTTGTAACCTTCCTTGTGTTGAAATATATTTTCAGGGACTTCCGCAATAAGCAGGATAGGGCTTTATCCGTTGACTGGAGTTTGATTTTCTGGGCAATGTTGATGGTGTTTGAATACAATTGTTTTAAAGGAGCTTTATTGTTGCAGCATAGATTTACAGGTACTCTTGTTTTGTTTTCGCTTCCTTTTGCAGCAAATTATTTTAATGACTTTTCTTTTCGAAAAATAAGACTGGCAGCGATCTCAATTGTTTTGGTTGTTGGCTTGTCTTTCGTTTACAATACTGATGGCATCAAGCCTGTGCCAAGATTAAGGGACAGATCAGTGCAAAACATTTCAGATATTGTTCATGGCAATCTTACATCTACGTCCTGCCTGATCACTGATTTTGCAGGCTGGGACAATACTTATTTTATCGCGTTGAACTGCGGAATAAATCCGAAACAAATAGTCATGCTGCCAGATAACGATAGCAAGGTTGATAGTTCATCTTATGCCATCATTCATGCCACCATGGCAAAGTTTGACAAGGGTTTAATCATATTTCGCAATGGATCAAAATTCAGCAAGGAGGCAGTTATTGAAAAAGATCATCTGATATTCAGGTTCAGTATTGACGATACATTGAAGACAGAGAAAATTTATTCGGATGAGAAGCTGGCAGTGATGAAATGGAGAAGGCGGTAGGAGGGAAGAAGGGGGATGGCGTATAAGGATTAAGACAGTGTTATTAAGTCAGGGAAATGTGATTAAATTGAATAAAATTGAAATTCTTTGAACCGGGAAATCCTGAAAGGATTTAATATGAATAGTAAAACATGCAGGGACAATGCAACCCTGCAAAGGTTGAATATGAATAGCTTTAAAATTGAAGATGCAGCCAACACTGAAATTGTTGAATGTATTTTCTCTTAGGAAAAATAAATATTTTTGTAATTGGAATAGACATTGCAAATTAATAACCAAAACCAATTTTTAGGAATTTTAATCATAAAAAAATTATGAGCACCTATACTCAAATTCTTTATCAAATCGTTTTTTCTACATGGTCTCGGGAAAAAACACTTGCCGAAAACAGGAGAGATGATCTTTTCAAATACATTGCAGGTATCCTGCAAAATAAGAAATGTCATTTGTATCGGATAAATGGTGTAGAAGAACATTTGCACATTGTTACTGATATACATCCAACAGTGGCATTGGCAAATGTTGTTAAAGATGTTAAACTGGCAAGTTCTGATTGGATAAAGAAAAATAAAGTTTTTCAGAATTTCAACGGGTGGCAGGAAGGTTATGGTGGTTTTACATATTCACTAAAAGAAAAAGATGCACTAATAGAATATGTCAAGAATCAACAGCAACACCATAAAATAAAAACTTTCAGAGAGGAATATATTTTATTGTTGCAGGAACATGGAATAGAATTTGAAGAAAAATATTTGTTTTAAGGATATTCAACCCCTTCAGGGTTGTCGCTTCAGTTGTCATTATTACTATTCATATTAAATCCCTTCGGGATTTCCTTGCCCTAAGCCGTATAATTGTTCAATTTTCAAAAGATAATCCTTCGGGATTTTCTTGCTCTAAGCTGTATGATTGTTCAATTTTCAAAAGATAATCCCTTCGGGATTTTCTTGCCCTAAGCTGTATGATAATTCAATTTCCAAAAGATAATCCCTTCGGGATTTTCTTGCTCTAAGCTGTATGATAATTCAATTTCCAAAAGACAACCCTGAAAGGGTTTAATATGAATAGTAAAACATTTTGGGAACACAGCAACCCTGAAAGGGTTGAATATAGTTCATTGCCTGTATTCAACAAATGTTGGATTGTTTTTGACAATGTTAATAATTTTTATTACTCGCCCAACCATCAACTTTTCAAAAACCTTAATAATATAACTTCTGCCGCAAGGAATAGCAATGCCAGTATCACACAAAGCCTCCAGAAACGATTGCCCTGACTGAGTTCGTTGAGCACGGCAGTGACAGTTTTATTTTTCAGATCAAGAACATTGAAATTTTTCAATCCCTTTTCCTTGATAAGGTTTTCAAGTTCCGAAACAGTATAGCATTTTAATTCCGATTCGTTGCGGTTGTAGTTATAGGAGATGGCTTTCACAGTATCCTCACCATTCTTCAAAATATAGTTCCCTGCCTTGAGCACCTGGTCGTGCGGATAAACATAGGTCTGCAGGTCAATGTTCCTGTGCTCCGGAATGATCTCAAAATTCAATGCTTTGTTGACGATCCTGAAAGTAAGATCACCTGATATTTTCACGTTCTTCACCTCTATGGGTTCATCTTTTCCTATGGTGTAATAAAGCTTACCGACAGGCTCGCTGAACAAAGCCATGTTGTACAATGTTGGTACGAATATGGCATGTTTTGCAAAATTGCTGAATTCGGAATTTAATGCAACAGATGAAAGATACACCTTACCCTTGCCTGCTTTCTGCGATACCAGGAAGGATTCGCCGTTGACCATTTTCATGATGTATTCATCAGCCGAAAAAGTTTTCGGATTAAAAGTGTAATGCGATTTCACAACGGGAAGATCCATGTTTTCTGCAATCTTTTCAAACACTCCTGTGAATATCTCATGATCGTTGTTGATGGCGCTGACCTTTGTATTCACCGTGTCGAGGCCGGAATAATATGCCGTGCCAAGGCCAAGAAGAAAAGTTTTGTAGCTGCTGATATCAGCAGTGGTCGCAGGAAACACCAGCAAACTCCCTCCGCCTTTTACAAACTGCTCGAGTTCCTGTGCCAGCCCGCTTGCTATCGTAGGAAGCTCATTCAGTATGATCAGCTTGAATTTTGAAAATCCTGAATAGTCAAGTTTGTTCACATCCATGTTGGTCAGTGCGAAAGCAGAGTCCTTGCCAAACATGGCATTCAGATAAACACTTTCGGTTTTGTTATTGATGCTTAAAATGGGGATGCTGTCGCTGACATTATAGCTAAAATACAATTTGTCATCAAAGGTCACCGGGTTGTCAATGATCTCAAGCAATCCCAACTGCAGGCCTTTTGCACCTGTGCTGTAAGGCATTTTCACCACGGCCTCTGAATTGGCAGGAATATCCACGCTGGCAACAGTCTTCTGTGTGCCGTTGATGCTGAGTTTTACAGGCACTTTCTCAGCGTCCTCATCCGAACTGTTTTTGATGAGTGCGTTCAACTGTACCACCTGGTTCACCTGTGTTGCAGGCGACAGGAACCAGCAACTGTCAATATACACATTGTTCGCTTTGGCTGAAGCCAGCGGCACAAGGTTCACTTCAACACTGGTGTCAGTTTTTACAGCATCAAGATCTGTTGTTGCTTTTGAAAAATCAGAGATGATAAACGACACTTTATTTTTGCTGTTGACAGTGTTGAACAGGTCGTTTTGCCTTGTGACAATTTCTGAAAGTTTTCTGAACGCGGGCGAGATCTCAAGCTCCGGCGGCATTTGCATGAATTCTTCTTTGGTGATATACACCTGGTGTTTGCCTTCAAAATCGTTGGTCAGCATCTGAAAAAGATCAGAGAATTTATAGGCATCAGCAATTTCGAGCGACTTCCTTTTTGCCTCGTCAAACAAACTTCCTTTGCTGGAAAGGGCTTCCATGCTGAACGAATTGTCAACAAAAATGCTCACCACATTTCCGCGCGGATTAACTTTATGTTCTTTCAGAGGAATGTAAGGTTGTGCAAAAGCAAGCACAAGAAAAATAATGGCAAGGATGCGCGAAGCCAGCACCAGCAGTTGTTTCAGCTTCGATTTCTTCTGCGTTTGTTGCTTCATCTCTTTCAGAAACTCAACATTGCTGAAGTAAACTTTTTTGAATCTTCTGAAATTAAACAGATGAATCACTATGGGAATAGCAATGGCAGCAAGCGCAAACAGGAAATATGAATTGACAAACTTCATCTCGTAAAAATTCCTTTTTAATAACTGCAAAATTATTTAATTATTGCGATTAGTGTGAAAATTAATTTTAGCCTGGTCATAAGTCAATAGTCAATAGTCATTTGTCATAAGTCATCAGTCAGTGGTCAATTGTCAATGGAGAATCAAATGAACGTGGTACTTTGTATTGATAGTCATTGCAGAATGCCGAATGACTATTGACAGAGGTAGCATGCATTTTTTAATGAGTGACACAGTAAAAACCAAAACCTGTTCATAGAATTTATTCTACTTTTTATTTTGAAATTTAAAATTTATTATCTTTGACAACTGATTATACATGTAGTGAAAGAGTAGGATTGTTGAAATGATAATTTGTGTAGTAAAAATGGTCGGATTACAAATCCTTATAATAAAACGGAACGATTGCAAATCCGTTCCGACGCGCAGCAACATATCCGGACTGGCAGATTCCGACGCTCAACAAATCTGGACCGGCGGGGATATGGAATAATTATGATTGGGACTACGGAGGAACTATTCTAAGAAATATATTGATTTTTAACGAAAGACTTTCTAAAGGACTTAATGATTCACACGGTTTTCCAACTAGAATTTATGGTATTGGATTTTTAAATAGATAAAAATGAAATTATTAAACAAATCTATTCTTTTAATTTTATTTAACATTATCCCATTTTTCTCTTGTAATTTTTATGGGGATAAAAATTTAGGTAATGGATATATACTAGCAAGAGATGGGAGCTATAGTGAAATAGATTATGGAGTATATCCTGTAATGCATGAAAGTGTAAGATATTGTAATTATAACAAATCTTTCATAATCCTTATGACTACTAGATCTGAAAAGCCACCGAATGTTATAAGAGAATATTGGATAATAGATAAAAGCATCCCTGTGGTTCTAAAAGACCATGTTAGCCAAGAGGAGTTTAACAAACTTCTAAGAATTGGATTGACAGGGCCTTTAGATTCATTAGAGTTTTATAGGCAGTTGAAAAATAAAAAAATTGACTTGCAACTCAATGAATAATAAATTAAATTACAAAACAACAAATATTGAGCTAATTCATAGAACTTCAAGTGCTTCACTAATTTCCCTGTTGCTGTTTTTTAAAATTATGAAAAAACTTTTATTCCTTTTTTGCTTTGTGGCATTCTCATACTGTTATGCAGAAGTAAATACACCGCACGATACCCTATCGACACCGCATTATTCAATCAACAATTTTAACAGATCATTACAGCAGCATTCTGCAGTATTTGCTGTTCGCGACTCAACCATAAGACCTAAAATCTCATTGGATGCATCATATTATTTCGGTGATATTAAAAGCTTATCTGGGGCTCCTATGGTTTTATATAAAGGGTTTTATGTTGATGATGGAAATCGTGAAAAACTTGGATTTCTGCATAATAGGTTAGGAAAATATTTAAAATGCGACCCACAGGCATATAAATTTTTTAAAACACATCGTACATTTCATTTAGCCCGAATATCTTTACTTACGCTTTTCATTGCAGATGGTTTATTTGCCTTAACTGATACACAAAATGATCCCAAAAACGATAAATTAAAGGTTACTATTACTGTTTCTTTAAGTTGCATATTATTGAGACTTGCTTTCAACGAAATTTCAAAAATAAAGCTACGCGAAAGCGTTAAAACATACAATAAGAATGCTGGTTACGGATATACAGATGGTATAAAATATTAAAAATTGCTCTTTTTATATTCTCTGATCACATCGTCAGCAAGTTAGTTCACGTTTCAAACGCAAGCTACATTAAAAAACAATGCACAATGCTTCATAAAAATTTTGAATTTTGTTTTAATATTTTTCACAAGCACTCGTCAGAAGACAGATTGCGAACTTATTGGTGGTCGCTATCAAGATTTGAAGCACACGAACTATTTGACAAACATGATCAGGTAGTAAAGGGTTTATTAAACCCAATTTATTTAAAAATTATGGTCGGATTACAAATTCGTTCCGATGCGCAGGAACATATCCGGACTGGCAGATTGGAAATAAGTAAATCAGATCAGTCTTTAAATAACCTTAAGAAATTAAGTAACAGAAAAAATCTAAAATTAAGAAAGAAGGGGCTTTTACAAAATCCTTCTTTCTTTTTTTTATTAGAACGTGAATTGGTATCTGATTTTTTAAAAGGAAATCATTAACAAATGATGAAAATTACGTACGGTATTGTGTGTGTACTGTACGTAATTGTGTTCATACTGTACGGTATTGAGTGTTTACTGTACGGTATTGTGTGTGTACTGTACGTAATTGTGTTGATACTGTACGGTATTGAGTGTTTACTGTACGGTATTGTGTGTGTACTGTACGTAATCGAGTGTTTACTGTACGGTATTGAGAGTTTACTGTACGGTATTGTGTGTGTACTGTACGTAATCGAGTGTTTACTGTACGGTATTGTGTGTTTTACTGTACGGTATTGAGTGTTTACTGTACGGTATTGAGTGTGTACTGTACGGTATTGTGTGTGTACTGTACGGTATTGTGTTAATATTTGTACTATTTCTAAATAGAACTTTTAACATCTGCATGTATTTGTCTGGTTTTTAGTACACATCTGATCACGCTCCTTTGCAAGTTAGCGAGTGATTAAAACGCATGCTCAGATAGCACGCGTTAGCCAGTTAGCGCACGTTAGCCTGTTAGCGCATTTCAAACGCATGCTACATTAAAAAAAACAAGGCATAATGCTTCATGAAATTTTTGAAATTTGTTTTAATGTTTTTTCAAACGCACGCGTCAGGAGATAGTGCGCAAACTTATTGACGAGTGCACTCAAGGAACAATATTGCATCATCGAACTGATCACGTTTTATTATATCGTCACAACGTGCCTTCAGTTTGATCCTGATATTTTTTTCTACCAATATACCTTCACTAAGTGACAATTTCCCCGAATTTTCTTCCGATAGTTTGACACGCATGCACAGGAACAGGTATCGCAAAAGACAGGTAATTAAAAAATTGTTTTAGTGGAATTTTGTGTTTTAGTGTTTTTGTGGTAAAAATGACTTTTCGGAGTGTGTTCATTTTTGATTTTTAATTTTGGGTTTTGATTGAATCATGTTTTTCAAAATGGAAGACTTTATTCATGGACAATAGCCAGGAACGAGAATTGATGAGCAAATACAAAAAAAGTTTTCCTGCACTGTAACTTTTGAAGGGTATCCCCGTTATAATAATAAAAGAATGTGAATCCCCATTGATTTACCAATACACAACAGCGATCTGAATTTTATTATTGACACATTTTGATAACTTAAAAATTGCAGGTTTCAGGAAGTAGCTGTTTAAAAATTGGCAAATAAATTCCGGTGAATTCAAACAAAAAATCATTCAGGTATTAAAACAGATTTTCAGAGAAGAAATAATTTTGCAAAAATCAAATCAGTGTTTTTTTTACTGTATTTTTGGCATTGCACAATAATAAGGCAACTAATTTCGTCAAATTTCGTCTAAAGTCATTGAAAAAAATGAAAGAATATTGTGTTGAATAAGATTCTTGAAACCAATTGATTGATAAATGATTATTGCTCAAAGTGATTGCAATGATACTTTATTTGAAAAACTATTTGAACTTTCTTGCATTTTGGATGAAAAATTATTTGTAAATTTACAGCCTCTAACTAACGTAAATTTACGGGCTGAAAATAGTTAGAATTTTAAAAATAAAAAGCTTCACTAAGTGTTGAAATTAATTTAATTAAATCTTCAAAAATAAATGAGAAACAAAGTTTTAAAAGCAATTACAATCCTTGTAATTTTTCTCTCTGTTCAAATCGTAAAATCACAACCGGGTTGCCCAAGCATTGAAGCGGGCAATGATCAATCGTTAAACTGTCAGACGTCCTGTACCAACTTAAGTTCGTCAGTACTTGCAACAGGGGCCACGACCAGCTATGCAGTTTCTTCAATACCTTATGCACCTCCATATCCTTACAACACCGGAACGCCTATATTGGTTAGCCAGGATGATGTTTGGGGATCTGTTATAACCTTGCCATTTACTTTCTGTTTTTGGGGTGTTAGCTACAATAAAATTGTTGCCGGCTCCAATGGTTGCATCTCTTTTGGTCCTGCAAATGCTAATGCTTCCTGTGCCTGGTCATATACTGTAAGCTGCCCCAATCCCAATATCATTAGTGGCAGCACCGGTCCTTACGTACTGGGACCATATCAGGACATTGATCCGGCTGTTTCGGGAAGTGGAAATATGTATTACGCTATTCTTGGAACATATCCCTGCAGAACTTTTGTCATCAGTTGGGACCATATTCCAGAATTTAGTTGTACCACATTGATAAGTACAAACCAGATCGTTTTGTATGAAAGCACCAATGTTATTGAAGTCTATATGCTCAACAAACCTCTTTGTTCAACCTGGAATAGCGGAAATGCTACTATTGGAATACAGAATGCAGCAGGCACCCAGGGTATTTGTCCACCGGGAAGAAACACCGGTCAATGGACTGCCGCAAACGAAGCATGGAGATTTACTCCGAATGGAACTCCAAATTACACTACATACTGGTATCAGGGAAGCCTTTCATCAACTCCGATTGATACAAATCAAGCCACCATTACTGTTTGCCCGACATCATCAACAACTTATTATGCACAGGTTGTGTATAACTGTTGCACCGGCCTCGACGTTATCGTGAATGATAGTGTAACTGTCAATGTCAATAACAGCATAGGGCTTGCAATCACACCATCTGCACCTTCTATCTGTAATGGCAATTCTGTTACTTTAAATGCAACGTGTACTGACCCGACAGCCACCTACCAATGGTCAGGAGGAGGACCGGCGACAAGCACATATACTGTCACCCCTACAAGTACGACTACGTATACGGTGACAGCGACAACAACTATGTGTACAACGCACACTCCTGTGACGGTGACGGTAAATCCGAACCCGTCAACAATAACAGGAAACAACAGTCCTATTTGTGCGGGTAGCGACCTGAATATTACTTATGCTGATGCGGGAGATACGTATGTCTGGAGCGGTCCGAATGGTTTCTCAAGTTCTGATCAGAATCCAACCATCACCGGCGCCACACCGTCGGCAACGGGCACCTACTATGTTACTGTTACCACCCCTGCGGGTTGTACTGCAAATGCACAGACATCGGCAACTGTGAATCCCAATCCGGTTGCAACTGCCTCAAGCAATTCTCCGGTATGCACAGGAAACACTCTTAATCTTACTTCCGGCGGCGGCACTTCATACAATTGGAGTGGCCCCAATGGTTTTACAAGTACCAATCAAAATCCGACGATCAGCGGAGTGACATCTCTGGCAACGGGTACATATCTCGTTACTGTTACCGGCGTTGGAGGCTGTACCGATACTACACATACTGTAGTTCTTATCAATGTTACACCAACACCAACCATATCGAACAACAGCCCTCTGTGTGCAGGGGATACGCTTAAACTCACTGCCGGTGGCGGATCAGGTTACAACTGGAGCGGACCCTCGGGTTTTACATCAACTTTACAAAATCCAACATTATTAAATACCACCGTGTCTGAATCAGGAAATTATGTTGTTACAGTGACTGATATAAACGGATGCTTTGCAACCACACAAACTGCCGTTACCATCAATCCTCTTCCGGTGGCAACCATCACCAGCAACAGCCCTGTTTGTTTTGGAAATACTTTAAACATGAATACCGGTGGTGGCTCAACATTTGTATGGGCAGGCCCAAACGGTTTCAGCAATACTACACAAAATCCTTCAATAACGCCTGTGGTCTTTGCTGATGCAGGAGTCTATTCGGTGACTGTTACAGGAATTGGTGGGTGTTCTTCAACAAACCAAATGACTGTTGTGGTCAATCCAAATCCTACATACACAAGTGTTGTTGACAGTGTAAAATGTCATGGAGGAGCTACAGGCAGCATTACGCTGACTCCTTCAGGAGGAACTCAGCCTTATTCATATACCTGGAACCCTTCAGAGCCAAACAGCCCGGCAGTAACCAGTCTTCTGGCAGGAACATATCATGTTACTGTTACTGACAATAACGGTTGTGATACTACCGGAAGTTTTACAGTTTACCAGCCCCAGAGTGTTGTGTTAAGTCTTAATCCCACGAACGAAAAATGTCCGGGCAATTGCAATGGACTTATAAATTCAAATGTGTCGGGCGGAACAGGATCGTTTACTTACAACTGGGGAGGTGGCCAACATACACCAAATATAAGCAATCTGTGTGTGGGCAATTATTCACTTACTGTAACCGATGCCAATGGTTGCACTGCATCATCAAGCAATTCAGTTGCGACAAGCTGGTCAGTCAATGCTTCATTTACGGTCAGCGATACAATGGGTGTTTATCCGTTTACTGTGAACTTTACTAATACCAGTTCAGGAGCATCAATCTACTATTGGGATTTTGCTGACGGCAATACATCAACACTTGAAAATCCGACCCACACTTTTGCTGATTCCGGATTGTATCATGTAATGCTTATTGTCAACAGCGGCAACCCTTATGATTGTGCCGATACTTTTTATTATTATATTGATGTCATCGTTCCCTCAATGATAACTGTTCCGAATGTGTTTACTCCAAATGGTGATACGAAAAATGATGAATTCAGAATTGATAGCAAAGGGATAGGTCAATTCAGTTGTCAGATCTACAACCGCTGGGGAAAGAAAATTTATGACTGGGACGACATCACCAAAGGCTGGGATGGCAAAACAAAAGGAGGCCAGAATGCTGATGATGGCGTTTATTACTACATACTCTACGCCAGAGGACTTGATAAGATTGAATACAATCAGCATGGCACTGTAACACTTTTAAGAAAATAAACAACAACACAACTAAATTAATAACCAAATTAAATTTTAAACTATGAAAAAAATGATGAAAAGTTTGCTTACTGCTACAATCGCAGTGTTTCTGTTCTCAACAATTACCTATGCTCAGGTATCAACAAAGGAAATCACCATTACTGTGAATAAAAAAGGTGATAAACTCTGTACCAAAAACACAACAGGTAATGCAGTTTTTGACTTTGTGATCAACGGACTCACTACCCAGAAAGAAATAGATGATTTCACCACAAAATTTAAAACACTTAAGGGTGTAGCTGATTTTGTTGTAACTTCATCTGACAACAAATGGAATGCAAGTGCAACCATCAACGTTAAAGCTACTAAAAATTATTTGAAAACTCTTCTCACTCTTGCCGGTGTGAAGAAGGTTATTATTGACGGAAAAACCATACTCACAGCAGAACTGGAAAGTTACAGGGCTACTCCAACTACGAAGTAGTTTTTCTGATTGAAGAAGTTAGAAACAAAGACATTTTTATGAAAAAATGTTTACTTCTGAAATCAGGACTTGTCAGGTGTTTTGTAATTGTAGTATTATTTTTCATCCCGCATTTGGTCAATGCCCAGCTAAATGTCAGTCAGGCATTGACTCCACAGCAACTGGTGCAGAATGTGCTTGTGGGTGGAGGTGTGACAGTTTCAAATGTTACCTATACAGGTTCTCTTCAGTCCTTCGCTTCATTTGCCAATGGTGGCACCACAAACCTGGGTTTAGCAGATGGTGTTATACTATGCTCGGGAAATGCGACTAATATTCCACAGGCGGCAAGTGTTTTAATGTCCACCGATCTGGGTGGGGCAGGAGATGCCAATCTCGATAATCTCACTTCGGGAGGAACCCACGATGCCACAGTTCTTGAGTTTGACTTTGTACCTTTATCCGATACTATCAAATTCCGATATGTTTTTGGTTCCGAAGAATACCATCAGTATGTAAATTCGGCTTACAATGACGTATTCGGATTTTTTGTTTCCGGACCCAATCCTGCGGGTGGCAATTATACCAATTTAAATATTGCACGTGTACCGGGTACAACATTACCGGTTGCAATTAATAATGTCAATAACGGTCAAACTACCAATGCTTGTTCTGGAGGACCCTGTAACAATTGTGCATATTTTATTGATAATTGTAACAATACTTCCATCGTCTTTAATGGGTTTACTACTGTGCTGACAGCTTTGTGCCCGGTCACACCCTGTGTGCAATATCATATAAAACTGGCCATCGCGGATGTGAGTGACGGCATCCTTGACTCAGGGGTGTTTCTTGAAAAAAACAGCTTCAGTACAAACGGGATCAACTATAGCACGAGTTATACCTCCAATATTGATACGGTGGCTATTGAAGGTTGTAACAATGCCATCATTAGTTTTGTCCTGAATCAGCCTGCCATTGCGCCCGTACCAATTCATTATACTATTTCAGGAACAGCTACTGAAGGTGTGGATTATCCTGCTGTTCCCGATAGTCTCGTGATTCAGACAGGACAGGATTCTGTTTCGTTTATGATATCACCGATTAGCGATGGAATTATAGAATCTACAGAAACGGTTTACATTGTTTATCAAAATACCACTTGCGGAGGAACGGATACCATCATTGTAAAAATAAAAGATTATCCACCGATACACGCACTTTACACAAATTACAACTCTTGCTCAGGGCAGCCGGTAAATGTGAATGTTGGTACGACGGGAGGGTACCCACCTGTTTCATATTTGTGGGATAGCGGACTTGGGACTACTTCTTCTATAAATGTCAGTCCAACGGATTCAACAACCTATTTATTGACTATCTCCGATGCCTGTGGCTTTTCACAGGTTGACAGTGTGCATGTATTTGTCAGCAATATTGCAGCAACAATTGTCAATACTGATTCAGTTACCTGCTATGGTCTGTCAGATGGAGCTGCGGCTGTAAATGCAGTAAATGGATTTACACCTTACTCTTATAGTTGGTCACCATCAGGCGGGAATGGCAATATTGCTTCAAATATTCCGGCCGGAAGTTATACTGTTGTTGTTACCGATGATAATGGATGTACTTCTGCTGCAAATACTGTTATTTATCAGCCAACATTATTGGTTGGGGCGGTTGCCAATATTGATTCTGTACATTGTTTTGGCGAAAACAACGGGAGCGTGGCTGTTTCTGCAAACGGAGGAATACCAGGATATACTTATCAGTGGAATACAATTCCTGTTCAAAATACACCTACTGCATCAAACCTTACGTCCGGTTCTTATTCGGTTGTTATTACCGATCACAATGGTTGTGACACCACCATTACAGCTTTCGTAAATCAGCCGGCAGATCTTGTTTTGTCAACAACCCCTGTAAATGAGGGATGTCAGAATAGTTGTAATGGGCAGGTTTCAGCAACAAGTACAGGTGGAACAGGAAGCTATATTTATACCTGGAGCAACACCCAGCACACACAAAATATTACCAATCTTTGTGCAGGCAGTTATAGTGTTACAGTTACTGATGCCCACGGTTGCAGCGAAACAAACAATGTTACGGTTTCAACCACTACATTTTTAAGTGCCAGCGCCAGTGCATCGCCAACAAATGGACCTATTCCATTGGATGTGAATTTTAACTTTACAGGAACAGGTGCAACAACCTACAATTGGAATTTTGGTGACGGAACTTCTTCAACTTCGGAGAATCCGGAACATACATATTCCAGTACAGGAACGTATTATGTTGTATTAACGGTTAACAGTGGTTCACCTGATAATTGTACGGATACTGTCAATATCACCATAGTTGCTGAACTTCCTTCATTCCTTGTGATTCCGAATGTGTTTACTCCCAATGGTGATGGTAAGAATGACGAGTTTATGGTTTCCTCACAAAGCATTCAGTCTTTCAGTTGTGATATCTACAACCGTTGGGGCAAGAAAATTTTTGAATGGAGCGATGTTACCAAAGGATGGGATGGCAAGACAGAGGGAGGAAAAGATGCAAGCGATGGCGTTTACTACTATATCATCACTTCCAGAGGAATTGATAATATTGATTACAACTTGCATGGAACGATTACATTATTAAGATAGGTTGAAGGTTGAAGGTTGAAGTAAATTAGATAATTGCCTTATGCCTATTATCCATTTACCCTAAGATGTAGCAGTGAGATCGGAATTTATTTAATCCCGGTAATAACTACCTAAGCGGACATTATTAATTAAGTGAAAAGTTAGGCGTCACATGTTTGTTATAAGTTGTTGATTTGAAAATAATTTGAATGAATTTTATTGTTTTTTGATATTAATTACCAACCCGGATTAGAAAATATGAAGAAATTATTACTTTTTGCGCTTTTAATGAGTTGTTTTACAGCAAAAACATTTTCACAATGTGCTGGTACAACACTTACAGTTAATAACCCATCTTTTGAAGGCCCCGTTGGAGCCGGTATCACACCACCTAATTGGGATATCTGTCAACCCGGAGTTACCCCTGATACACAACCCGGGGAATGGGGTATTACGTTAGCACCCGCCAACGGAAGCAGTTATGTTGCTTTTTGTAATCAGACCAGCGGAAACTGGCATGAAGGCGCCAGTCAAACTTTGAGCAGTCCGATGGTTGCAGGAACAACTTATTCGTTTACTCTGGACTTGGCAACAACAAACTCTACGGTAGGCGGGATCACCCCCGGATGTATTGAGCTTCAGATATGGGGAAATATGGGAGGAAACACCGGCTGTGATGAATCTGCATTATTGTGGAGTTCAGGTGATGTTTATGATGCAGCCCACATGAATCAATGGGTATTAACCAATGTAACATTTACCCCTACTCAGAATTGGTCACACCTTTTATTTATGAGCAACAACCTGGGTTGTGTTGATAATCCATACATCATGATGGATAACCTCTCTCCAATAACTCCTATTGTTGATGTCCCTGCATTCACCTGGTTGAATCCTTGTCAGGGAGGAGCTTTGCAGTTTACTGATCAGTCAGTGTCAACGGACGGAACCATCAATTCATGGAGCTGGGATTTTGGAGATGGAAATTCAAGTGTGTCTCAAAACCCGTCACATCTTTATACCACGCCGCAGACATATAATGTAACACTAACGGTTACGAGTACTGTTCCATGCACCACAAGTGTGACACACCCTGTTAATGTCAATCCCTTGCCTGCATTTCATATAACGCCGGCAAATCCTTCAATTTGTATGGGGAGCAGTGTGATTTGCAATGCGGCGCCTACAGGAAGCGGGTCTTATAATTATCAATGGTCTCCGTCCAATGGATTGTCAACAACAAACGGTCCAACTGTAACAGCGAATCCTCAGTCAACCACCATTTATACAGTCACAGCAACAGATCCTAACGGATGTTCGAATACATCTTCTTTTACCATTACAGTCAATCCTATGCCTGCACCGACTATTACAAGTCACAACGACAGTTGTGGCCTGGGTCATGGTTTTGCGCAGGTGTTTCCCAATGGCGGTACTCCGACCTTTACTTTTAACTGGAGCACAAGTCCACCTCAAACAAATGCATTGGCGACAAACTTGCCGGCCGGAACATATACTGTAACTGTTAGCGATTTTAATACATGCAGCGCTACTTCGTCTGTAACGATCACTGCGCCGCCACCATTTTTGACAACTATTTCTTCAGTTGATTCAGTTCTGTGTTTTAGTCAGACGAATGGGAATATGAATGTACATACCACAGGAGGCACCCCCGGGTATACATATATATGGAACACCAGCCCCCCACAGACAGATTCAACAGCCTTAAATCTGGCCGCCGGCACATATACTGTTACAGTCACCGATATTATGGGTTGTGTGAGTACTATTTCTTCAACAGTTTATCAGCCAACTCAGCTTGCAGTCACTGTTTCCGGGTTAACACCGGTGCCTTGTTATGGTCAGAGTAATGGCAGCGCAACAATCTCTGCTTCGGGAGGCGTTCCCGGTTACATTTATCAATGGAGTACAAGCCCTTCACAGACAACAGCAACTGCTTCAAATTTGCCTGCGGGTACTTATACTGTGACAGTATCGGATCATAATAGCTGCACGACAACAACGTCTGCAACTATTACTCAACCCACATTGCTGATCAGTACTGTTTCAAGTATTGATTCTGTTCAATGTAACGGACTTGGTAACGGTAGTATTAATGTGAACACTTCAGGTGGAACAACCAATTATACATACCTTTGGAATACTACTCCCTCACAGACTACTTCAACAGCCAACAACCTTCATGCAGGTTCTTACACAGTCACCGTAACGGATGCGAATGGCTGTACCAACACTTTAAATGCTACTGTTTATGAACCTACAGTTTTAGCTGCCGCAATCAATCATGTTGACTCTGTTAATTGTTTCGGTCAGAATAACGGAAGTATTACCACTACAGTTACGGGAGGCACACCTACTTATATTTACCATTGGAATACCACACCGCCACAAAATGGTTCCAGTTTGTCAAATGTCCCGGCAGGTCCGTATTCAGTGACTGTCACTGACCACAATGGGTGTACCAGCACGCTGACAACTATTGTTTACCAGCCAAATGCTCTTGTGTTGAACCTTACTCCTCATAATGAAGGTTGCTTAAATAGTTGCAATGGACAAGTGTCAGCCGCTGCTTCGGGTGGAACAGGGAACATCAATTATATATGGAGCAATAACCATACTACTCCGGCTATAACAGGGTTATGCCCGGGTGTGTACAGTGTTACCATTACTGATCATAACAATTGTACGGTATCCGGTAGTTCAACAATCTCCACAAACACCCTTATCAATGCAAATTTTATTGCTACGCCGACCATTGGAACCATTCCTTTTGATGTGAATTTCACTTTTACAGGTTCCGGAGCCAACACATATTCATGGAATTTTGGTGACGGCGGCACTTCAACCCTTCAGGATCCAACTCATACTTATACAACAACAGGTAACTATCATGTGATCCTTTTGGTTAACAGTGGCTCGCCTGATAATTGCACCGATACCGTAAGTCTTTTGGTTATCGCTGACAATCCTTCATTTCTCACAGTCCCCAATGTTTTCACGCCTAATGGTGATGGTATAAATGATGAATTTCTTGTGAAGTATCAAAGCATCGAATCATTCAGCTGTGTGATTTATACACGATGGGGAACTAAGATCTATGAATGGTCGGATGTATCCAAAGGGTGGGATGGCAAAACATCCGGAGGTAAAATGTCCAGCGATGGAACCTATTATTATATCCTGAGCGCAATGGGTGTTGATAAAACCGACTATGAATTGCATGGCACAGTCACGTTGATAAGTCATTGATGTGAAAACAGTATTTGACTTTAATAAAAAGCCACCGGGATTTTCCGGTGGCTTTTTAATTTAGCGAAGAATCAAATCAAATAAATACGGATTAGCAGGGAGACACATTGCGAACTTATGGATGTGCCTTTTTCAGAAGGACGAGAGGGGATTAACTGATGTATGCTTTCAGGACCGCTGACCGGATTGTAAATCTCTATAATAATAGCAGGGATTGCAAATCCCTGCTGGTGGAGGAAAAATGAAAAATAAAAGTGCTACGAGTTTTGCGATTTTTGTTCACATAGTTTTATTGTTTAGTGTTAGTTAAGTTTTGTTTTTATTTTGTAATTTAGCAGAAAAAAATTAAAGCATGTTTAGAAAGATAATTGTACCTGAAAGCCCCAATATATCGCTTCTTCTGCCTGCCAATTTTGTAGGGCACGAGGTGGAAGTGATTGCTTTCCCTATAGAAGACAAGCAAACTATCGAGAAGCAAAAAGACGAAAATAAATACTCGTGGAAAAATGCGAGGAATTTTTTTAATGCCCATAGGATAGACCTTAGTAATTTTAAATTCAATAGGGATGAAGCAAACGAACGGTAATATTTTTTTAGACAGCAATATTTGCATATACCTTTTTGCAGAAGATGAAAGGAAAGCTGAAATTGCATTTAATTTGATGGACAAAAGCCCTGCAATAAGCACACAGGTTATTGCAGATGCAACGAATGTGTTTATCAAAAAACATAAATTCACAAAACAAACTGCTTTGGATTCGGTGATGTTTATCATGAACAAAGCTAGAGTGAGAGTAATCACTCCAAAAACTATATGTGATGCTTTTGCTATTAGTATAAAAAATAATTTTTCATTTTATGATAGTCTTATAGTTGCTGCGGCTTTTGAAAACAATTGTTCTATTCTTTATTCAGAAGACATGCAGCATAAGCAGAAAATTACTTTTGAAAAAAAGCATATTACAGTTATCAATCCTTTTATTTAACTTTTATTTCCAATTTTTTTTCTTTGAGTTCTTTCCGTTACTTCGACAAGATCAGCACATCGCTTTGCGTGCCAAATTGTTTTTACTTGTTTTCTCCAATTCTGAATAGTGGACCTCCTGGTAACTGAACAGACACAGTCATCATTACAATCACTGCTGATAACCCTTCGTTTCTGACTGTTCCTAATGTTTCCATCCTAATGGTGGCAATGTGAATGACTTATTTCAGGTTAAATACTAAAGCATAACTTCATTCATTTGCATGATATAAACCCGATGGGGAACGAAGATCTGTGAATGGTCGGATATGTCCAAAGGGTGGGATGGCAAAACATCCGGGGTAAAATGTCCAGCGATGGAACCTATTATTATATCCTGAGCGCAATGGGTGTTGATAAAACCGACTATGAATTGCATGGCACGGTCACGCTGATAAGTCATTGATGTAAAAACAGTAATATTCTTAAACTTAAAGCCACCAGAATTTCCAGGTGGCTTTTTAAATGTGTGAGGAATCACTTCAATATGACTGCAAATCTTTTCAAGTCAACTGCAATTTTCACGGTGATATAAATCTTACTGAATCATGCATCAATTTTTTCAAATTGTAATTTCACTTTTTATTTAATAAAAAGGCTGTTCTCTGAAAAAATCGGGCCGATAATGCATATTGCTATCAAACTCCTGCAGCCATCCACGCTCCAACCCTAGCTTTGACATTGCGTTAATAACGGCTTCATATTCCTCTTTTAATAGCGTCCTTCCAATGACTGGATGATGGATTGAACCATGCGAAGGATAATATTGCGACATGAGCGAGATATGAACCAATGGAGAGATTTCTTCAGCGATCAGTCGCAATACATCCAAACTGTTTTCCACATGTCCGGGAAGCACAAGATGCCTGATGATAACTCCGGATTCGGCTTGACCTTCATCATTCAACCTGATGGAAGTCCCTTTTTGCCGCACCATTTCTTTAATTGCTTTAAGGGCAACTTCAGGATAACCCGGAGCATCAGAATAATCAATGGCTAACCTGTTATCAGCATATTTGAAGTCGGGCAAATAAACATCAACAAGGTTCTCAAGTGATCTTAATGATTCAACTTTATCATAGGAATTGGTGTTGTAAACAATGGTAGGTTTTCTGCCTTGTTCGTGCAAAGTATAAATGATGCTTTTTGTCTGAGGAATAAAATGTGAAGGAGAAACAAACCCCAGCAGATTAATCCCCTGATCAAGCTTAGTACAAATTTCAGAAACAATATCTTTAATTGATCTAATATTCAAAGATTGTACTGCGTTATTATTACTGATTTGATGATTCTGACAATAGATGCATTGCAGATTGCAGTGGGTGAAAAACACATTGCAAATTCCTTTTTCACCACTTATCACAGGTTCTTCACCCAAATGTTTACAAATAGAAGCAATATCAAAAGTATGACCGGTTTGGCAATAACCATTGTTATCGTTTAGCCGATCAGCATGACATTCATGCGGACACCATGCACAATCTTTTAATTCGTTTAAATAATTGTAAAGCATTACTAAGTCATTAGTCAGAAGTCATTAGTCATTAGTCAGAAGCCATTTATCAAAGTCCCGTCAATTAACTATTGACTAATGACTATTGACCATTGACCATTGACCATTGACTATTGACCATTGACCATTGACTATATTTCGGTTCACAGAAGTTTATAATTCGCTACTTTGCAAAGTTCACAAAATATTCGGTAATTTTGGCAACAAATTCCGTTGAATAAAAACTTTGTTCTTAAATTGAAAGTACTCAAAGCATGACTGACATTATCCGATTATTGCCCGACAACGTCGCCAACCAGATAGCAGCAGGGGAGGTGGTTCAACGCCCTTCATCGGCTGTGAAAGAACTGCTGGAAAATGCCATTGATGCCGGAGCCACATACATAAAGCTGATCATTAAAGATGCAGGTAAAGCCCTTATCCAGGTTATTGACAATGGTTGCGGAATGTCGGAGACGGATGCAAGATTGAGTTTTGAAAGACATGCCACCTCAAAGATCAAAGAAGCCTCTGACCTGTTTAATATTCGCACAATGGGTTTCAGGGGTGAGGCGCTCGCTTCTGTTGCGGCCATTGCACAGGTTGAAATGAAAACAAAAAGGATAGGTGATGAAACAGGAACAATGGTTGTTGTTGAAGGTTCGGAAGTGAAACTGCAGGAAGCCTGTCAGTGCCCTGAAGGAACATCCATTTCAATCAAAAATCTTTTTTTCAACGTTCCTGCCAGAAGAAATTTTCTGAAAAGCAACAATGTTGAATTAAGCCATATCCTTGATGAGTTCCATCGTGTAGCCCTTGCCTTCCCTGATATTTCTTTTGAAATGCACCATAATAACAATGAGGTTTTTCATCTTCCCCCGACACCATTGAAGCAAAGGGTCATCAATATTTTTGGCAATAATTATAACCAGCGACTGCTTCCTGTACTTCTGGAATCGGGTATTTGCAACATCACAGGATTCATCGGGAAACCTGAGGCGGCAAAGAAAACAAAAGGCGACCAGTTTTTCTTCGTCAATAAACGTTATATCCGTCATCCCTATTTGAACCATGCAGTCTCTACAGCTTTTGCAGAACTGCTGACGGAAAAAGCATACCCTGCCTATTTCATTTTTATTGAAATTGACCCGAAAGAAATTGATATCAATATTCATCCGACCAAAACGGAGATCAAATTTCAGGATGATAAGAGCATGTATGCCATCATGAAATCGGCAACCACGCAATCACTGGGGAAATTCAGCATTACTCCCAGCATTGACTTTACGATTGAAACCAGTTTCGATGTTCCTCCATTGAGAAAAGGGGAAACGGTGAAGCAGCCCACTATCAAACTGAATCCTGATTATAATCCGTTCGACAAACTCAAAAAGGAAACTTTAGAAGCTCCTTTGACTGTACAGAATAAAAACAACCGTGAAAACTGGGAGAAGCTATATTCTCGCCATGCCGACAATCAACTTGAGCTTCCGCAAATGACACCGAAAGAACAACCGGTTCAGCAGATCATTCCCTCGAATATGGATTCTGAAGCTTTGCAGATGTCCGAAAAGCAATATTTCCAGCTTCATTCAACATTTATTATAACATCCGTAAGATCCGGCGTCATGCTGATCCATCAGCAGCTTGCACATGAACGGATATTGTTTGAGCATTTCAGTGAAATACTGGAAAAAAGAGTGTCTTGTCCACGACAAAAACAGCTTTTTCCGCAGGTGATTGAATTCTCTCCGGCAGATGCTGAACTGATGAAAGAGATTGCAGAAGATGTTAAGATATTAGGGTTTGAAATTGATGATTTTGGACTGGGTTCTTTTGTTGTAAACAGCGTCCCGGCTGATGATCCTGATGTCAATGTTAAACAAATTATTGAAGGTTTGCTCGAAAATTTCAAACTCAGCAGGAGTGTAGTGGGGCAGGACAAAAATACGATGATCGCTAAAACAATGGCAAGAACTATGTCGCTCAAGCGTGGAAAACCACTTCAGCAAGAGGAAATGAGATCGCTCGTTGACCAGTTGTTTGCATGCAAACTTCCGCATACCTCTATTGAGGGAAAACCTACGATATCTATTATTTCATTGGAAGAGCTTGAGAGAAAATTCAAGTAAGGAAATAGAATTTTGATTTACTTTTGATAAAATACAGGCTAAATTGGTTTCGTAAGAATTCTGTTTGTATTTTCGTAAACTCCTATCGCTGCTATCGGACCTTCATTCGCTGCTATTGTTCCTTCATTCGCTGCTATTGTACCTTCATTCGCTGCGATGCAATGTTCTATTGCAGCTATTTTGCCTTCATTTGAAGTTGCATAAATTTCATAAGCAGTTATGGAATTTAAACCTGATACGGTTACTTTATAAAAATAAACCTGTAATTTATGCCGTTCAATACATGAGATTAGGAATTTATAGAACCTGACATCAAAACCACTATCAAAGCTTCATGAAAAATGCTGATAAAAGAAAACTACCTTTTCAGAAGTTTTACATCTGTTTATTACATTTGAAATGTGTACTTGATATACGTAAGGAAATTCACGGCTTTACCATTTCTTTTACCCGGAATCCATTTGGGATAGGTTTTTATAAACAGGGCTGTAACTCTCAGCGCTTCTTTGTCAAGATAAGGATTTACACTTTTACTGATTGAAATTTTGTCAATAGTTCCTTCTTTTTTTACATAAACTTCAACAGAAACCTCGCCTTGTATTTTATTGCCATAAGCTTCTACAGGATACCTTGTATTCTTAATTTGAAATTTAGTCAGACCATCTAATCCGCAGGGAGGTTTAGGTAGCTGTCCAACTCTAACCCATAGGGTGCTGTTTCCAACCCCGTTGTCGCTGCCTTCACGTGAAGTGTCTGAAGTAGCAATGCCATTATTCAAAGAATCATTTGACTGATCAGGGACCTTCAATACACGAAGTGTATCTTTGTCTTTCTTGAGTGAATCAACAACTTTATAGTTCAGGTTATCCTGTTTACTGACAAGCTTCTTTGGAGCACTTTGCACAACGAGGCTATCCACATCCTTAAGCATGGCATATTGCTCATAATCTGCAACCATTTGCTGGTAATCATCATTGGCCTGAGAGTTTGCATTTCTCAAACTTAAGATATAAAAATACATGGCAATAGCTACGAAACAGAGAACAGAGATAGACAGTCCGATAGTGACATGCTTAAAGTACCTTTTCCTCAGGTCGTAAGCGCCATAAGATCTGTTTTTATCCTGAAATATTATTTTGTCAAAATTTTCCATTCAAACTTTCAGTAATAACTGAAATTCTTTAAGATTATTGCATGTTTGCCAATAAAATTGCAAAGATATTGTGTTTTTCAAAACGGAGTGTTGTAAATTATTGTTGGGGTTTTATTTGGAATCATGCTGAGGCGCCATAAATTGCTCTCTGCATAATTTCATTCCAATAATTTTAAAAAATCATCCTCGCTGATTATAGGGACATTCAATGTCGTTGCCTTTTTTCTTTTTTCCGGTCCCATGTTTTCACCTGCCAACAAAAAATCAGTCTTTGATGAAATTGCACTTACATTTTTTCCTCCGTTTTCTTCAATCATCTTCTTTATCCGGTCACGTGAAAAGTTGGTAAATACTCCACTCACTACAAAAGATTTTCCCTGCAATTTATCCGAAACTTTCGCAGAGTTTGCAGTCATGGCATCTTTATCCAGTTCAAAGCATATACCTTTATCTTTCAATTTTTGAATGAATTCAACATTTCTTTCATTGCTGAAATATGTAACAATGCTTTCAGCGATCCTGCTTCCTACTTCTTCCACATTGATCAATTCATCGTAACCGGCATTCATCAATGCATGAATTGTGCCATAATGATAAGCAAGTTTCCTGGCCAATGTTTCACCAACATATCTTATACCTATAGCGAACAATACTCTTTCAAACGGTACGCTCCTTGAATTTTCAATTCCTTTCAGAATGTTTTCAACAGTTTTCTCCCTGAATTTTACGATCCTTTCCTTTTGCTGCTCTTCAAGAAAATAAGTTTTTTCAAGTCCTATGAGCTTGTCAAATGTCAGATCATACAAGTCTGCCGGCGATTTGACCATGCCTTTATCAAACAACAACTCTATTTTACCTTCACCAAGACTATCAATATTCATTGCTTTCCGGCTGATGAAATGTTCAAGCTTTCCTTTGATCTGTGGCGGGCAACCGTTTTCGTTCGGACAATAATGAATAGCTTCACCTTCTTTTCTTATCAGTTCAGTGCCGCATTCAGGGCAGTGGGTAATGTATTTTATTTTCCCCGCCCTTTGCCCTTCTCTCTTCGAATCATCAACACTGATGATCTTTGGGATGATCTCGCCGCCTTTTTCCACAAACACATAATCCCCGTCATGCAGATCAAGTTTCTCGATCTGATCAGCATTATGAAGTGTAGCACGTTTCACAACCGTTCCTGCCAACTGAACAGGTTCGAGATTTGCTACAGGAGTCACAGCGCCGGTGCGGCCAACCTGGAAAACTACCGACAATAATTTTGTGGATAACCGTTCTGCTTTGAATTTATAAGCGATCGCCCATCGTGGAGATTTTGCTGTAAATCCAAGCATTTCCTGGTGATGCAAAGAGTTTACTTTTATTACAACTCCATCAATATCGTAATCCAGTTTCACCCTTTCCTGTTCAAGTGTATTGATATAATCATAAGCTTCGGCAATCGTTGAACAGCGCACCATATAGCCTGATATCTTAAACCCCCATTCCTTCGCTTTTCGCAAAGATTCATAGTGTGTATTAAAATGAAGATTTTCTCCCAACAGGTAATAAAGATAACAATCAAGTTCTCTTTTAGCAACTTCTTTTGGGTCGAGCATTTTCAAACTGCCTGAAGCTGCATTGCGTGGATTGGCAAATGGCAATTCACCAAGGTCTTCTCTTTCAGCATTGAGTTTTTCAAAACTTTTATGCGGCATAATGATCTCACCGCGAATTTCAAAATCTTCAGGATAATCTGAACCATGAAGTGTAAGAGGAATGCTTTTGATAGTCCTGACATTTGCAGTAACATCATCGCCCTGTTCACCATCTCCACGCGTAACAGCGCTTGCCAATACTCCATTGTGATAAGTCAATCCTATAGATAACCCATCGTATTTCAATTCGCAGACATATTCAAAGTCATTGCCAATGGCTTTTCTTACTCTTTCATCAAACTCCTGCAGTTCTTCAAATGAATAGGTATTGCCGAGGGAAAGCATCAGGTATTTATGCTTCACCTGCCGGAATACTTTTGTTATTTCACCACCCACACGCTGTGACGGAGAGTTTTTATCAAGCAATTCAGGAAACTCTTTTTCAAGTTTTATCAGTTCTTCAAGGAGCATGTCAAAGTCGTAGTCACTGATGACGGGCTTGTCAAGAACATAATAGTTGTAGTTATGACTGTTGATTTCCTGAGTCAGTTTTGCTATTTTTTCTTTTGCTTCTTCTTTGGTCATTTGATTTTTTATCAAAAAATGAAATTAAAAAAAAAGCCGGATTACACCGGCTTAATAAAAATTTTAATACTCCTAAAGGCTGTAGTACGGGCTGTCAAGATCAACAGGATTGACGCACATTACAGGAGTTTTTGCTGAGTTGAAAATTACTGTTTCAGCCCATGGATTCAATATAAAACTTGGCAATAACTGTTCGGGATTAGTAACGATCATAATCAGGTCGGCCTGTATATAGTTGCTGTAAATAACGATGCTCTTTCCATAATTTGCATGGGTATCAGCAGAGATTTTGCTTGTATGTTTAACACCGCTTTTGGTTAAGATATTTTTTATCTGAGACATGTTGTTCTTAACTTCATTGCAGAGGAACTCATCTTTATGTTTTATTCCGAACAGGTGGATGGTAGCATCAAAAACCTTTGCTATATGAATTGCCCATGTGAATTTTTGTTTTGTTTCCGGTGTTTCGTCAACAGACATGACAATATTTTTATAACCGTTTGAAAAATCTTTTTCCTGAACAACAATCACAGGAACCGGAGAGTTTTCAATGACTTTAAGTGCGAAACTTCCAACCAGATGCTGAACACCAATTTTGCCATGAGTTCCCATGACAACGATGCTTGCATTGATATCTTTGGTAACCTTTCCTATGGTTGTGAAAATATTTCCTTCCTCAGCAATATAGTCAAGTTTTACTTTGCATTTTTTTTCAATTCTCAGAGAAATAGCTTTTAATTTTTCATTGATTGACTCCTCAGTCAGTTTCTCTTTCTTAAGGTAGGCTTTTGTTTCCTTGTTGATCACATGAAGAAGGGCAACCTTTCCATTCATTAGTTTTGCAATACCGGCGGCATGGTCAATTGCATAGTCAGCGACTTCGGTGAAATCGGTCGGTACAAGTACTATTTTCTCATTATCTTTTTCCATAGGATTTATTGATTTTTTTTGTGAGCAAATATAAAGAAAATTGGATTTTGCAAATTAATTTTCTGACAATAATTCTAAAATCTGTGTGAGGTTTTCATTTTTCTTTTCAATTCTCAACGATTTTGCTGATGATGTAAAATAATTATTGTTGTTCAGAAAATCTACCTGAATATGATACCATTTTTTTAATGGTGTAGGAAACCCGTTGATGTTCCATTCGCAAAGCAGCTTGCCTGCGATCATGAAAAAATCATCCCTGCCCAGATAATCAAGATCAGCATCACATAAGATCTTTTCAAGTAGTGTTGTTGGTTTCTGAGGTAATTTGGTTGCTGTGATCATAGCTGTGATGACCTCAATGTCTTGCTCGGAATAACCAAATTGCGGGAGTAGTTCCCTTGTCACTTTCGCAGATTTTTCTTCGTGTTCATTATACTCAAGAAGAAATCCTGTGTCGTGATACAGTGCGGCGGTTTTCAGCAAAACAAGGTCTTTTCCTTTCACACCTTCAAGTTTTGCAAGCTTTATTGCACTTTCGTAAACATCAATTGTATGGCCGTAACAATGATAGCACAATCCTGACTTTAATTCTTTTTTTAGCTTGTTTAAAACAAATTCTTTTGCAGCTTCGAAGTCTATCATAAAGCCCAATAATTTTTATTAGCAAATGTAAATAATTTCATTCATTTAGAAAGAAATAATTTTTATAAAAATTGCTTTTTTTTGAATTTTGAATTCCTTGTATAGCTTTAAAGCTTGTAATACTATGCAAATACGGAAATTTTTATCGGGTTTTTGTTTTTCTGTTTTTGATAGAATTGTGAAAATTTTACGGCTCTATTGTGAAACCATATCATGTCATCAGACCTGGCTAATTCCTGAATCAGAAAAATAATTAAAATTGGATTTGCACAGAAGTAAACTGTAGTTTTAAACCGGGTCAATGTCGTAAATTGGATAAATATTCTTTGGAATATTTTCCCTCATTAAACAAAAGATCAATAATGCTCAGGTTTGGCATGTAACCAAATTTATCACCGAATACCTGGTTGTATTTGGGGAAATCAATGAATGATTTGGATTTTCGTTTTGGTGTAATAGTATTTCTGAGATCAGTTAACTCCTCCTTTTTTTCAATATAGCTTTCAGCAAATTTTATCTCTGTAGCAATGCCACAATGTCTAAGTAATACCTGGAGCATTTCATTGTTCAGATCAAACAGAAAATTGAATTTTCTCTCATAGAATGGCTCAATTGCATCTCTGAAATAAAGGAAGAAAGGGGAGGAGTTGTAAGCTGATTCTATAGAACGCCAGTGCAGACGTTGCCATGGCTGACTATAGTCAATTTTGACATCCTTTACCTTTGTGTGATTGCCAAAAGTTTTAATGATCGGGATGCTCAAACTTAATCTGCCATTTGCAGCCATGATGTAGCAACGGTTTCTGTATGTCTGTTTAATGTAATTTTCATAAAGATCAATTGAAACCTCCGTACTTTTGTTCAGGTAAAAAAAATACTCAAGAGGTGGCAGATATGCTGTGGAAAGTAATGGGGTCATTGGTCAATAGTCAATAGTCAATAGTCAGAAGTCAGAAGTCAATAGTCAATAGTCATAGGTTATTCTTGAAAGTACCCGGTTTTATTCATTCAATTATTCAATCATTTTAAAGCATCTGTTCCATCTGATCCTGTTGAAAAAACTGTTGTTTTTATCAATGGAGAAAAGTATCATCACTGCTTTTCCGATAATATGGTCTTCGGGAACAAAACCCCAGAACCTTGAGTCGGCTGAGTTATGACGATTATCACCAAGTGTGAAGTAATAATTCATTTTAAAAGTATAGGTTTTTGCAGCAACCCCGTTGATGGTGCAAATGCTGTCATTTTTTATCTCAAGTTTGTTGTTTTCGTAAACGCTGATAATACGGTAGTACAAAGGAAGTGTGATCTTGTTAAGTTTTATTGTTGCACCTTTTGCGGGAATCACTATCGGGCCATAGTTGTCAGTGTTCCATGAATAGTACGTTGACGAAGGAAAAAGATTTTCAGCATAGAGGCCGCTGTCTTCACACAAGATCTCTGTCTTTAAAACATGTGGCAATTTGTTGACAATACCTGCATTTTTCCTTGTCATGGTAAGGTTGTATGTGGACAGATCCATTACAGGTCCTCCTTCCGTAATTCCTAATTTGTCAAGTTCTGTCTGATCAATCACAGTGCTGTCTGTCCTCACAAGGAAGTTGAATTCTGCATTGGCAGGTTCTGCAATTACTTTATTATTGACAAATACTTTTCCATTCCTTATTCTCAAAGTATCTCCCGGAATGGCTACGCATCGCTTGACAAATGGAGTTCTTTTATCAACGGGTTTATTGTCTTCAATCGGGTAGTTAAAAACTATCACATCATTTGTTTTAACATGCGAATAGCCCGGAAAACGGTAATATGGAAGCTTTATGATATCCGAGTATATTTTGCTGAAGAATGGCATGGAAAGAGGAGTCATCGGATCTCTTGCACCATAGTTAAGTTTACTCACAATGATATGATCGCCTTCAATAAGCGTTTTCTCCATGGATGTAGTTGGAATGTTGTAAGTGTCGAAAAGAAATCCTTCGATGAAAAGTACCAACAGCAGCGCGATTCCAATGGCTTTAAACCAGTCGAAAAGACTTTTTTTTGTTTTTGGGGTTATATGGATTTTGTTGAATAATCGTTTCATGCGTAGCTCATGCAAATATAATTAAATGTTCGGCTTTTGAAGTTTTAAAATTGAATGCTGAGTGATTTTTGATTTTACGGAAGTAATAGTTTGAGAATTCTACTTGTTTTAAATCTTTGATTTCTTATTCTTTTTACCTTTGCATAAAATGACCTCATTAATCTTTTGAAGAAGTGGAAACCTACAATCTCAAATTTAAATCACTAATTTATCTTTTGGTTTTTTGCAGTTGCTTTTCATTCGTGTCGTGCTTACGTCCCTACAGGAGTTTTGAAAGAAGCAAAGTTACTTCAGCTCCGGATTATTCACAGGAATTATATTGGGCTGCTTTGCCAACAAAAAAAGATAGCGCTGATGCAGTACCTTATGGTTCCGGATTAAAGGATGAACAGTCCACGGCAAAAGTTGATGTATTTTTTATTTACCCTACTATTTATTGGTCAGGCAAGACATGGAACGCTGATGTAAACAATGAAAGATTGAACAAAAAAATTGACAGGACAACAATACTGTCTCAGGCAACTGTTTTCAATGGAAGTTGTAAAATCTATGCTCCACGTTACAGGCAGGCGGTTCTCAAGTCATTTTTTGTATTAGGTGGAAAGGGCAAAAAAGCTCTCGATTTTGCCTATAAGGATGTGAAAGTGGCATTCGATTATTACATGAAGCATTATAATAATGGCCGGCCTGTTATCATTGCATCGCATAGTCAGGGAACATGGCATGCGGAGCGGTTGCTGCATGATTATTTTGATAATGATAGTGCACTTCGGAAAAAACTGGTAGCTGCTTATATCATTGGAGGCGCTGTAAAAAAGTATGCTTTCGTAAATATTCCAGGTTGTAATTCACGTACTCAAACGGGTTGTGTGATTTGCTGGAACTCGCGGAAATGGGGGATGAGTGCAGGGCATAATTATGGAATTGATCTTGAATGTGTGAATCCGCTTACATGGAAATCTGATACCGTTGCTGCACCGGTTTCATTGAATATGGGCTCAATACCTTTCGGATTTAAAGGAATTGAAAAAGGCATAGCAGATGCAAAAGTTGCACCTTCCGGGCTTCTTTGGGTACATAAAAAAAATGAAAAAGGATTTCAATGCGTAAGCAACTACCATATTCTTGATTACAGCCTTTTCTGGATGAACATACGCGAAAACATTAAACAGCGGGTTGATGCTTATTTGAGTAATAATAAGTGAAAATTCTTCAAGATAAATTTACCTGATAAGTTTTTTATGATTTTTTCAATTGCTGACTGGCTTGAACAACACACTCTGCCTTGTTTCTATAAGAAGTACCTGGGGTTTGAATGTCCCGGTTGCGGAATGCAAAGAGCCTTCATAGAAATATTGCGGGGTAATTTTCTTGAAAGCCTGAAAATCTATCCGGCATTGCTGCCAACGATCTTTTTACTGACATTTCTTATCCTCCATCTGATTTTTAAATTTGAGAAAGGTGCCTTTGTTTTAAAAATTTCATTTATTTTTACCGCTTCAATTATTGGTAATTACTCAGTCGCTAGGATTGGCAATTGAGATATGAGTTTTAAAACCTCAAAAACATCCGCATCATTTTTAATGCAAGTATCAATTATTGAACGTAGGATAGCGAATGATTCATGACCAGTTTTAAATTGTCCTGAAATTTTTTGTTTGACTTTGATATTTCGTATTGCTCTTTCTGAGCCATTATTATCAGGAGGAATTTCTGCATGATAAAGGAATGGAAATAGATATTCCCTAAATTCCGACATTGACTTTTGAAAGTTTAGCGTTTTGGGTGTTTTTGCTTTTTCTAATGGTTCGGTAAGTAATAAATCTAATGCCGACTCCACTTCTATTGCATTCACATCGTCTCTTGCATATTTTGGGCATTGCTTTTTCAAATCAAGCGCCCTCATAAATAATTGCTTTATTTGTACAGCCCATAAAGTCTTTTCTGATTCTATAAGATAAAGCAGTTCTCTTAATAAATGTGCGAAGCATAACTGATGCCCCTTGGCGAATGTGTTAATTTGAGGACGCCATCTGTCTGAATTCAATATGGCATTTGGAAATCCATTTGGAAATGCATTCTGAATAGCTTCTTTGCCCCTGCTAAATGATATACTTATGTAGGTAGCCAATATGTTTTGCCATGTCCACGCCCACCCTTTTTTCCCGTTTATATTTGTTCCTGTTTCATCACTCCCTACCTGTTTTCCCTTTTCAATTATTCCATGAATTGCCTTATATATCGGCATCCCCTTTGCTGATAATCGTTTTAGCAAATTATCTATACTGCCTTCACAGATTGGCAATTGGAAATAGTGCCGAAACATTGCGCATAATCTTTTAAATGGCGTGTATTGATATACGGATTGATAACCTACGATTGCCTCAACACTTGGTCCATATTGTATATGATTCGTTACACCATCAGGATAAGTTCCTGTCTGCTTGTGTCCGCATAAACAGGTTTTGCTATAATTTTGAAATTCTATGTAAATTGGCTTTACTGGCGGTATCTCTACTATTTGCCGCTTGCTTTCTAATTGAGCCACTATGTCTGTTAATTCTTTTCCACAATGGTTACAATAGTCGGGAATCAATTTATGAATTTCATCCGGCGTTTCTGTCATTATTAAGGTGCTTCCCTTATGTCCATTCTGCCCACCAGGTCTTTTCCCGCTTGGGGTGCGTAAACTTCTTGGTTTTCTTGTTAAGTCTGTGGATGGGGGAATGCTGCTGTTGTTACTATTTTTCTTTACAGAACTCTGTTTATTTTGTGTCAACAAATCAGATACTTTTTTTATCAACTCTGATACCTGCGATTTTAATTCCGCATTCTCTTTTCTGAGTTGATGGTTTTCTTCTTGCAGTCTTTCTATTTCAGCGTCTTTGTACAATACTCTGCAAATTTTAATGCAAAGGAAAATATTTCTATTCTAAATTTTCAATCGCTGAAAATAAATTACAAACAATAGTCTGTGAATTAAAAGCACAGTTTTGCATGTGAATTAAATGCCGGGTGAGTAGTAACAAAAATTTAATGAATGTCAAATTAAAAAAGGGGATGACATGAAGCTACCCTCTTTTTTATGCTTTAGGCATTATTTGCGGAGAAGTACCAATATACCATTTGCTTTATTCGCCTTTCAGATCTAAGGCTTATTTGCGGAGAGCTATTTTTTTCGTTCTTCAAAACTTTTCAAAAACTTTTTTTGTGTTGGTCCTGGTCCGACTCAAAGTCGTGCCCGGACTAGTGAGCAAAAGTAGTGCAATGAATCCGAAGGATTCACATGTTTATATTAGGTGAATCATGGCGAGACATACGACTCCTCTGGAGTTGCACAACCCCTATTTGGATTAAATTCTATAAACATGTAATCACATTCGGGATTCAAAAGAACCTGTCAGAGTCTTTTCGACTGACAGAGTTTTACGAAAAGATCAAATTCTTATTTTGAAAATGCGACTAAAGTCAATTTTGTCTTTTTGCTTTTTTAACTTCATTATAACGAACTGCAATAAATGATCCTCTTTGCGCCATTGTATCTTTGCAAGAAACTTTGAACACTTAATTTTGAGTCCATTCAGATAAGTCTATATTGCCACAAAAACTCTAAAACACAAAATTCCGTAAAAAACTATTTTGCAGGTTTTTATTCTTTTGGGTGATTTCGTGTATTGGTGTTTTAATAAAAAATTTAAAATAAATTCAGCAAAGACATTATTTCATCGAACTATTCACACGGTTGATTATAGCTGATTAACAACGTTCTTCTGTTTGAGAATTTACTCAACCGGGCAGGTCAAAATATGAATTTACGAAGTACGAATCAATCAACGCTTTTGCAATTTGTATATTCATAAAGAGTTCGTATTTCAATAAAATAATACGGGGAAGTTATTTAGAAAGTTTCACTTATAGTAAACTATTATTCAGTAATAGTTTTGCTTTTGTAAAATGATAGCAAAATAATACTACCTTTGCACGCTTTAAATTAACCCGGTTTTGTATTTAATCCTTCCCGTTAGATCAATCACCGTAAACAAGTTTTATAGAAATAGAATCTCAAAAGATTAATTAACTCTTGGGCTTCGAAACTTTGAACTTTGAACCCCGAAGGATAAATATCCAACTGGGTAAACTTTAAACAAACATTGAACATTGAACCCAGCAGGATGAATATCCAACAGGGTAAACTTTAAACTTTGAACTTTTTTTAGAAATGACATTATCAAAACTTAGAAACATTGGCATTGCTGCGCATATTGATGCAGGAAAAACAACAGTAACAGAACGTATACTTTTTTTTACGGGCGTGAACCGCAAAACAGGCGAAGTTCACGACGGACAAGCCACCATGGACTTTATGAAACAAGAGCAGGAACGCGGCATTACCATTGCTTCGGCTGCCATCACCTGTTCATGGAAAGATTCGCAGATAAACATTATTGACACTCCGGGTCACGTTGATTTCACAATTGAAGTTGAACGTTCGCTTCGCGTGATTGACGGCATGATCGCAGTATTCTGTGCCGTTGGCGGTGTGGAACCACAAAGCGAAACTGTGTGGAACCAGGCCGACAGGTACAAAGTACCGCGCATTGCTTTCGTCAATAAGATGGACAGAACGGGCGCCGACTTTAACCAGGTGGTTCAGCAATTGAATCAAAACCTCGATGCAAAAGCAATTCCTTTTCAAATCCCCATGGGAGCTGAAAATGATTTCCTGGGTATGATAGATGTTATTCAGAAAAAAGCATACACTTTCACAGATAAAGAGTTCGTTGAATCAGAAGTTCCTGCTGAGTACGCTGAAATAAGCAAAGCAGCAAGAAACCATCTTGTGGAAAGGCTTGCCGACTACAATGAAGAGATCATGTCGCTTTATTTTGAGGAAAAAGATGTCCCAACAGACCTCATGATGAAAGCGGCGAGAGAAGCTACTATAAAATTATTGATTACGCCTGTGTTTTGTGGCGCTGCTTACAAGAACAAAGGCATTCAATTGCTCCTCGATGCAGTGGTGGATTATCTCCCCTCTCCTATTGACAAAGGCGCTGTGGTTGGCACCGATCTTGAAGATCCTGAAAAAATGCGTCACCGCAATCCAACAGCTAAAGATCCTTTTTCTGCGCTTGCATTTAAGGTGATCCATGATCCTTTTGTGGGACAACAAACATTCATCAGAATTTATTCAGGCACTCTGCAAAGCGGCATGCAGGTGTTTAATGCAACCAAGAAAAAACATGAACGCGTTGGACGCTTATTGCGCATCAGTGCAAAGGAAAGAGAAGATGTGGCCGAAGCTGGTCCTGGAGATATCGTTGCTTTGGTGGGAATGAAGTTCACCAAAACCGGAGATACTCTTTGCGACAATGACAAACCACTGTTGTTTGAATCTATCCATATTCCTCAAACAGTAATAGAATTAAAAGTTCTTCCTCCAAAACCAAAAGATCAGCAGAAACTCGGTGAAGCACTGGGAAAACTTGCAAACGAAGACCCCTCGTTCAGGGTGCGTTTTAATGATGAAACAGGAGAAACAGTCATCTCAGGAATGGGCGAACTGCATCTTGAGATCATCATTGACAGGCTGCGTCATGAATTCAACGTGGAAGTTGAAGTTGGCGAACCGGCAGTTGCGTTCAGAGAAACGATCACTGTTGAGAAAGAATGTGATTACAAACATGCAAAACAATCGGGAGGTAAAGGACAATTTGCCCGAACAGTGATGCGTCTTGAGCCTAATGAAGGCAAGGGATATGAATTTGTTGACAAGATCAAGGGAGGCGCAATTCCTGCAGAGTTTATTCCTTCGGTAAAGAAAGGAATTTTAAAAACACTCGAAGCAGGTATTCTTGCAGGCTTCCCGATAGTGGATGTAAAAGTAGTGTTACTAGATGGCGCTTTCCACCCTGTGGATTCGTCGGATATGGCTTTCCAGACATGTGCTTCCATTTGTTTCAAGCAAGCTTTCATGAAAGCAATGCCTATACTCCTTGAACCTGTGATGAAGATTGAGATTAACACGCCTGACGAACATATCGGCGATGTGACAGGTAACCTCAGTAAACGTCGTGGAAAGATAGATTCTATGCGCAGATTCCGCAAGGGTTCTCAAAAACTGAACGGACTTGTTCCATTAATGGAAATGTTTGGATATGCCACACAATTAAGAAATATTTCAAGTGGCAGGGCAAGTTTTTCAATGGAATTTTTCCAATACATGCCTACTCCAAAAGCCATACAGGAAGATGTTTTGAAGAAATTAGAGGAAAAGAAAAGGTTGGAGAAATAGAAACGGATTTATTTTTGACTTTTTTTATGTTACATTTGCAAAAATTTTAAACATTCATCGGGGCGTGGCGCAGTTGGCTAGCGTACTTGCATGGGGTGCAAGGGGTCGGAAGTTCGAGTCTTCTCGCCCCGACAAAACAAAGAAAAGGGTTTCTGTTATTACTGAAACCTTTTTTTGTTTAACCAATAATTTTAATTAATGTACTTTGTCTACATACTCGAATCAGAAAGTTCAGGGCGTTTATACATTGGCCAAACTGATGATCCTAAAAAAAGATTAGATGACCATAATAGGGGCGCATCCCCTTATACTAAAGGCAAAGGACCATGGAAACGAATTTATTTAAAAGAAATTTCAACAAGGTCTGAAGCATTGGTCTTAGAAAAGAAATTAAAATCATGGAAGAATCCAAAGCGAATCAAAGCAATGATTAAAAATGATGAAGTTGGCTAGCGTATCCCGACATGAGTGTCGGGAGGGTCGGAAGTTCGAGTCTTCTCGCCCCGACAAAAGGAGCTCTTTCATTCATTGAAAGAGCTTCTTTTTTAAAACCAATTTGCATCAGGATTTATTTTCCAGTAAATAATTTCCTAAAATCTTTAAAAAAATCATTCCCATTTATAAAAAATGTCTTATTTTGCTGTGCCTTATCAAGGCATAAAAATCATGTAAAAACTCTTAGCTGAATTGACAAATTTATCAATATACACTATGCTTAGACGAACACTCATATTAATCTCAAGTTTCTTCTTTTTTACTATCTGTTTGCGGGCACAGCTTCCAAAATACACCATCAGTGGTTACGTTAAAGATGCTGCATCGGGCGAAATCCTGATAGGTGCAAACGTTTATGTGAAGGAAACGATGAATGGTGCACAAACAAATCAATACGGGTATTATTCACTTACTGTTGAAAAAGGCACCTACACATTTGTTGTTTCCTACATGGGCTTCAATGAACATGCGGATACCATTGTTCTGAATCAAAACAAAAAAATCAATGTTGCAATGACCGAAAAGGTCATCACCAAAAGAGAGGTTGTCATTAATGGCGTCAAAGAAAACAACAATACCACCAGCACTGACATGGGTAAAGTGGCGATGGATATTGAAAAGATTAAAACCCTGCCGGCATTTATGGGTGAAGTGGATGTAATGAAAACTATTCAGCTTACACCGGGAGTACAGAATGCAGGCGAAGGAAACAGCAGCTTTTATGTGAGAGGAGGAGGACCTGATCAAAACCTCATTCTGCTTGACGATGCGATAGTGTATAATGCTTCCCACCTTTTCGGATTTTTCTCTGTTTTCAATTCCGATGCTGTCAAAAACATTGAACTTACCAAAGCAGGTATGCCAGCTAACTACGGTGGAAGGTTAGCATCTGTTCTTGATATTTCGATGAAAGAAGGAAACAATCAGAAGATGCAGGTTGATGGTGGTGTTGGTGTAATTTCTTCGCGACTGACAGTACAGGGGCCTATCAAAAAAGACACAAGTTCATTTATCATCTCGGCACGCCGTACGTATATTGACTTGTTCATAAAACCATTCGTGAAAAAATCTTCAAATTTTTATGGAACCAGTTATTATTTCTATGATCTGAATGGCAAGGTTAATTACAGGCTGAGTGATAAAGACCATGTTTTTTTAAGCGGTTATTTTGGTCGTGACATCTTTAGCATGAACAGTAGGGACCTGGACTTTAAAAATTCAATTTCATGGGGCAATGCTACCGGCTCTTTCAGGTGGAACCACGTTTTCGGTCCTAAATTGTTTTTGAACACTTCGCTCAACTACAGTAATTACAAATTCGATTTCGATGCCCAGCAAAGTGAATATGACATCCATCTTTTTTCAGGCATTACAGACTATACAGCAAAGAGTGATTTCACACTTTTCCCTAATCAGAAACATCTAATAAAATTTGGTGCAACCTATACTTATCATACGTTTATGCCTAACAATGCTTCTGCCAAAACAAGCGGAGTTTCACTTGACCTGGGCAGTGTTGTAAAACTATACTCTCATGATGCCGCAGCCTACATAAACGATGACTTTGACCTGAGCAAAAAAATCAAAATAAGCGGAGGATTGCGTTACACATTCTTTGAGCCTGTTGGACCATTTGACAGGTACATTGAAAACGCAACAGGACAAATTATAGATACGATCCATTACAGCAAGCTGCAAAAAATAACAATGTATAACCACGTTGAACCACGGCTTTCGGTAAGATATGAACTGAATAAATTATCCTCACTCAAGGCATCATACACTCAAAATTACCAGTATGTTCACCTTGCATCTGTCACAGCAGTATCACTACCTACTGACATTTGGTTTCCCAGCACGGAGATCGTGAAACCACAGTTCGGGACACAATATGCATTGGGATATTTCAGAAATTTCAGGAGTAATATGTTTGAATCTTCCGTTGAAGTTTATTATAAAGATATGGAAAACCAGATTGAATTCAAGGAAGGCAAAAACCCGGAAGACAATATAAAAAATAACACGGATAACAACTTTACTTTTGGCAAAGGATGGTCTTACGGTTCGGAATTTTATCTAAACAAAAGAACAGGAAAATGGACAGGATGGGTTGGCTATACTTTGTCATACACCAAAGAAAAGTTCCCTGAAATTAACATGGGGAAATGGTTTTGGGCAAAATACGACCGCAGGCATGATGTTTCGGTAGTGGTTTCGTATGAACTGAATGAGAAATGGACATTTTCTGCAATTTGGGTATATGCTACGGGTAATGCAATGACTCTCGAGATTGGACAATATGTTTTAGAAGGCAATATTGTTGGAGATTATGGACCAAAAAACACATTCCGCATGCCGGCCTATCACAGAATGGATCTTTCAGCTACATACACAGGGAAGAAACATAAGAAGTATTCGTCGAGCTGGAATTTTTCACTCTACAATGTTTATAGCAGGGCCAATCCCTACTACATCTATTTTGAAACAACCGGCAACATTACGGATTATAACATCACAACTCAGGCAAAACAGGTTTCACTATTTCCTATTCTACCATCTGCAACATGGAATTTTAAATTTTAATTATGCTTTTAGGCTGAAGGTTTTCAGACTGAAGGAAAAATGAAAAATAAGATGAAAATAAAAAACAAAATATCAGGAATACTGGCAATGACAGCGCTGGTGGTATTAATCAGTTCCTGCGAAAAAGATATTAAAATTGATATACCGAAAACCACCGACAAAGTTGTAATCGAAGGATCAATTGATCTCAATAATTATTCAATAGTTTCTGTGACTCACAATCTGCCCTATTTCGGAACTTTTGATTCGTCAATGATAGTGAACCTTTTTATTCAGAATGCGGTTGTCATCGTCAGCGATGGCGCTTCATTTGACACACTCAAAAAGACCTATAATCTGAATAGTTACCCTTACATTTTTTATAAAGGAACCAAGATAAAGGGAGAATCGGGCAAAACATATTCTCTGACAGTAAATGCTGAGGGGAAAACTTTCACAGCATTGACCACTATTCCTCCTAATGTAGCGATAGATAGTTTATGGTTCAAGTTAGAACCTAACCAGGATAGCCTGGGTTATGTGTGGGCTAAATTCACGGATACTACTCCGACAGGGAATTATTACAGGGTATTTACCAAGAGGCAGACGAAAGACAAAGCTTTTGCTCCTATGCTTTTCAGTTCGGTTTATTCCGATGTTTTTTTCAATGGAGAGACGTTTACTTTTACAATTGAAAGAGGCGAAACTTTTTATGATCCATCAGTGAATGATCCAACATTGGGTTACTTCAAACTTGGGGATACCATTCTTATCAAAGCCTGTACAATTGATAGAATCAGCTATAATTTCTGGCGTTCAGCAGAGGCCAATATGTATAGCGGAGGCGATCCATTTATGAATCCTGCACAGGTTGCAACAAATATTGAAGGTGGCGGTTTGGGAGGTTGGAGTGGATACGGAAGTGAGTATTACACTGTGATTGCTAAGTAGGATATATAGGTCATTGGTCATTTTTAGATACTAGGAAGAAGTTTTTACATACCCTTCCATGTGCTATAAATCTTCTTCAAGATATAATTTAGAACAAAATAACTATTCAAAATGAGTGAGAATATAGAAAAAACAAAATGCCTGATCATAGGCTCAGGACCGGCAGGATACACAGCAGCAATTTACACTTCGCGTGCAGATCTGAAGCCAATTCTTTACCAGGGCATGGAACCTGGAGGTCAATTGACAATCACTACCGACGTTGAAAACTACCCCGGTTATCCCGAAGGTATATCCGGACCTGTTATGATGGAAGATTTTCTCAAACAGGCATCCCGCTTTGGCGCTGATATTCGCTGGGGAAGCATCACAGAAGTTGATCTCAAAAAATATCCATTTGTTGTTAAAGCCGACGATGGAAAAACAATCATTGCCGACACTGTGATCATTGCAACAGGAGCATCTGCACGCTGGCTTGGGCTTGAATCAGAATCGAGGTTTAGTGGACATGGTGTGTCAGCATGTGCTACCTGTGATGGGTTTTTCTATAAAGGAAAGGTTGTTGCTGTCGTTGGTGGTGGTGACACCGCTGCTGAAGAAGCTACTTACCTCGCTAATCTGTGTAAGAAAGTTTACCTGATACACCGCCGTGATGAATTGCGCGCTTCAAAAGTGATGCAGAACAAAGTATTCAACACTCCGAACATTGAGATGGTCTGGAATCATATTCCAATAGAGATAGTGGGAACTGAACAAGGATTTATGAAATCGGTGAATGGATTAATTGTGAAAGATGCTTTGACTGGCGAAGAAAAGAAAATTGAACTTGATGGTGTTTTCGTTGCTATAGGTCATAAACCAAATTCTGATCTGTTCAAAGACCAGGTTGAATTGCTGCCCAACGGCTATATTAAAACTGAAGCAGGTTCAACAAAAACAAGTGTTCCCGGAGTGTTTGCAGCAGGAGATATTCAGGACTTTTATTACCGTCAGGCAACCACAGCGGCTGGCAGTGGTTGCATGGCGGCAATTGATGCGGAAAGATTTTTGGGATCTTGAAAAGGTTTGTGGTTTGTTGTTAGTTGTTAGTTGTTAGTTGTTGGGGGCTTGGTTTAAAGTTCAAGGTTTTACCAAATTGATATTTCAACTTTACCCAAATCTCAAATCACTTTGCAGGCTCCCAGTAGCAATTCTTTGGTGAAGTAATGAGACCTTGTGTTTTCAGTACCTTCATTCCTTTGTCAACTTCTTTTCTGTCTATGCCTGTAGCTTCGGCGATCTGTCCGGCGCTCATTGGTTTCTTTGCAGCTTTCATGGCTGTCATTAATTTTTCTGCTGTTTCCATTTTCTTGTTTTTTTAATTAAAATAAAGTTCTTTCGGTGTCCGGTTTTTGCTCTGAACACGACTCTACAAAATTAATAAAATTCGTTTGTGATGTTGATAATAAAGGAAACTTTCAACAACCGGAAGTAAACTTTTCCAAAGTGGAAGAAACTTTGGAAAAGTAAGTGAAAGAAACTTTGGAAAAGTAAAAGAAAGTAGAGACAAGAATAACCCTGTCTCTACTTATCTTAATTGTTCTTTCAAATTATTTTTTCCCACCTTTTTTAATTGCAGGATTGGACAGCACAAGACGTATGGTCCAAAAGTCGTCGGCAAGATTTGGAGTTGTCAAATATTGATAAGGGATGGTAAAATATCCTTTTTGTCCCCATTGATCTCCCCAGCTATTGCGGATAATGAAGCGTTTGCTGGCATCATCATAACCTACTGCCAGAACTGCATGTCCACCTACTGCTTTTTCTTTTGCTGCGGGCATATTCAACACGCCGGTCTGAGCTACTTTTTGTGATTCAAAACTTTCGTAAACTGTGAAACCGAAAACAAAAGGATAACCTTCCGCCAGGCAACTCTTCATCTGATCGAGGTTTGTGGGTATGCGGTGATAAGAAGTAACAATGTGTTTCAGTGCATCGTTGTAGCAAACCGAGTGGGGTTTTTGTGTAAACTCGCTGATGTTGTAGGGCCAGATTGCTTCGGGGCAAACACCTTGTTTGTTGACACTCTTGATACCATCGCGGATCTGAGCGCCTGCATCCGTATTGATGGTGTTTTCGATTGCTCTTTCATTGTAATAAATGAAGAGGCGCGACGGCATAAAGTCGGGGGCTTTTTGTTTCAACAATTCAAATTCAAAAGCTGCGCCGATTGAATTTGCTGTACAACTTCCCAATTGTCCCTGATCGTAAACAGGTGGACATCCTTTGCGGAGATCAACTTTTGCGGGTAATTTGGCAAGAACTGCCTTTGGTGCACCATAGCTAAGATCCCTCTGATCGGGTAAATCAGGTGACCAGCCATAACCAGAAATTCTGTAATTCATAGTTAATAGTTTTTTTGTTTTATCGCCTACTCGTTCGCTTTTCGGCTTGCGCGCCCTACTCTGTTGAACCCGTATGGAGTTTTTCCGACGGGTTAAAGGATTTTCGGGAGTCTCCTTTTTATATACTTAAGATTATTTATAAAGCCACTTCCGTTTTTTTAAGACTGACATCAAGTCGGTTTCATTATTACTTCAATTTCGACAGTTTTTCCTCTTTTGAAATAAATTACTATAGTCTGGGTAATGTATTTGTCTTTCGAAAATTGGACGTGGTAGGTGCCGGGTTTTACTTTTATTAAAGTTGCAACGCCATTGATGTTGCTGGTGATGGTTTTATTAAGCTCGACGATGGTCATCACAACATCTTCGAGGAGGGCTGAATCAATATTTTCCCAGGGAACGGGGCCTTTGCAAACAGCGGTAATGCCAGTGTGATGAACGCCTTCCATTTCAATGCTCATTGCATTGGCAAATTTTTCAACAAGTGATTTGTTGGTATCAATGAATTCGCCGTAAACGAAATCATAAACGATCTGCATGATATCATAACATTCTTTGACAGTTTTATTAATCACTTCGGTTCCATCAACTTTGCGGGCATCAATTGCCAGTGCAGTATCTTCTTTAACATCTTCAAATGCATCAATAGCATCAGTCATAGCTGTTATATTGGCATGTGTAATATTGGTGAAAATTGAAGGATTATCAACAAAACCTTTAACCATGTCGCGAGCTAAACTGATTGATTTTTCTTTTCCAACTCTTGTGAAATATGTAATCTCATGATCCATAAGAGTTATTAAATCTTCATTTTTTGCAAGGCGTGCTTTGGCAACTCCTTTGTGAGCAAATTTATTAATCAATGTAGCCATATTCAACTGTAAAGTTTTTGCATGCTCGGTTAAACCAGTGGTTGAAACATTTTGCACTTCGTAAGCAGCTTCGACCACCACATTCTTTGCAGCCAATTGCACCATCAATGCAGGTACATCGGGGCATGCAGCATCAATGACTGTTTTGTTTCCATTATAGACTATTATAAATCTTTTAATGCCTCTGAAATGTGCTAATTCAATTTTTTTCATAATTTTTCATTTTTAGTTAAACTTATATTTAATTAATTATCAATAGTTAAAATTTCTTCCAGAACTGTAATTCATAAATTGACAAATTTTCAAGCTAAATCAATAATTTCTATTTGAACCATTTATTAACTTATTTTTTAATGTACAAATTCGTTTTTCTATTAAACAATCCAACATTCTATATCATCAGAGTGATAACAACAATTCTTAAGCATTAAGAATAAAAATCCAAACTGATATCCTTATGATCAACTTAATTTCTGCTTTCATCAAACCGTTATTCACTATCGCTATATCCTTAATCATGTTCATTAACCCGTTACTCAATATCGTTATACCCTTAATCACGTTCGTTAACCCGTTACTCAATATCATTAGCTCGTTACTCAATATCGTTAACCCGTTACTCACGTTCGTTAACCCGTTACTCAATATCATTAGCTCGTTACTCACTATCGTTAGACCGTTACTCAACATCGTTAACTCGTTACTCAGCATCATCTGTTCGACGCGAATCAGGTGAAAATGGTACTTACGACAATAATTTGGCGACCAATGAGCAAAACGCCTAAAAAACACCCCTTCAAACCCTGTTTATCGCATTATATTGCAATAATTTAAGTCGAAAAACAGTAT